>Ga0137455_1000010_pt1 | contig 46023 bp, 57 predicted proteins | sample EasRivERMGT600_2_FD_102334 | JGI IMG/M metagenome (GOLD analysis project Ga0137455, IMG submission 102334) | Soil microbial communities from meander-bound floodplain in the East River, Colorado, USA - East River MetaG ERMGT600_2 | ecosystem: Environmental > Terrestrial > Soil > Floodplain ... | reverse complement strand
GGGCTAGCTTGCTATCGCTTCCCTTGCGCGTCTTAGACGTTCGCACGCGACTACTAACGGGCGACCTTGGGGCTTAACCCCTCTGTCTTTTGACCTTCCCGCCTCACTTCACCTTGCGCGGTGTCGGCCCGTGCTCGCTACGCGTGCTATGGATTGGCCTGGAACATGTTCAGCGGCAATGCTGCCATCGGCCTAGCGCCGTGTTGCTGGCGCACTGCTGGCATGTAGCAAGCAGTATGCCATACACCCAAGTTGTTGTGCGACAAGGTTAGACATTCTGACACGCAGCGAAGTGACTACCGCAAACTAGCAGAGTGTTGGCAGAATGCTAGCAGATTGCAAGCAGGTAGAGAAGGAAAGAAAAAATACCGATAGTCACAAACAGACGCTAGCAACATGCAAGCAGAGTGCTAGCACGTTGCTCGCACCATTGTAGAAAGGATCGGACCGGCCCTACCGCTCGATTGCCAATCAGGAGCGCGAGGTTAACCCTATGCGTGCGTGAGGCTTACGCGCGCGTGTGTGCCGCTAGTGTGCCGGGTGCGGGGTAGGGGATCGAACGCGCGCGGGGTAGGGGTACACGGGGGGAAACGCGCGAGCCCGGAATAACGTTGACCCCCACGAAAATTTGTGTCTAAATTCTGCCGAGCATCAACCATAACAGCGTGCCTAACACGATGCCCACCTCTCGCTGCGCCACATCTTTCACGCTCCATCCATTCACGTCGAGCACGAGTTCATACGCGAGCGAGAGCGCAAGGCTTACAGCCAACTGCTCCCACACGCCAGTCCATCGGAGGAGCCACCAGCATCCAGTAGAGACAGCAAAGCCTGACAAGAGTTCGACCAACCAACTCGGCCAGGAATACCAGAAGTGACTCATATCACGCCCCTCTAGGAAAGCTTGAAGTGGGTAAATCCGCTCGCGCCTGTCGGTCATTGGGGGCGCCCACCGCGCACCGCATTGCTCGCAGACGTATTGCAACTCAGCATCCCTGTGGTCGCACGTCTCTTGGGATACGCCGGGACTCACACGTTTTTCGTCGTTCACTGGCCGGTTCCTTTCGTCGGTGCTACGCCACCACGAGCGCGGCGCTTCCCATTAGCGAGAAGCCGCCTTCTGGCGTGCTGTCTGCATGATCTGCTCCATAGTATCGGCCATCTGCCTGTGAGCCTCTGGCATCACCTTGGCGTAAATGGCTTCAGTGACCCTCGTGCTCGAATGGCCGAGGCGCGCTGATACCCAGGCGAGGTTGACGTTCCCCTCGTTGAGCAGGGCCGTCGCATGAGAATGGCGAGTGTCGTACAGTCGAATGAAATTGGGCAGACCCGCTCGTTTGAGTGCGGACTTGAAGCGGTTTCGCACGTTGTTTGGATCAAGGAATCCACCTGTGCGAGAAGCAAAGATGAAATCGTTCCGAATGTAGTGCGGGCCATAGGCAAACATCTCCTCAATCTGCTGTGTGCGGTGTTGTTTCAACGCCTCGATCATCGACTTTGACAGTGTGACAGGTCGGAGCGACTTCTTCGTCTTAGCTTTGCGCTCGACCAGCTTGTATGCGCCCTTGGTTGTTCTGACGATGACACGCTGGACGCGCACCAAGTCAACTTCCAGATCAGACCACTTGAGAGCCAGAGCCTCGCCAGGGCGGAGACCAGTATCGAGCAGCATGAGCCATAAAGGAAGTAGCCTGCGCCCGGATTCACTCTTAAACAGCTTTACCATTTGCTCGGGTGAAAGGATAGTGAATTCGCGTTCTACCTTCGCTGGTCTCTCAGTGTCTTCCGTTGGGTTCCTAACGAGGTATCCCAACTTGATTGCCTTGCCGAGCACCTGATGAAGCACTGTATGCGCGTACTCGATGGTGCGCGGCGAGAGCTTCTGCTCGATCAGAGCGTTGTAAGCAGCCTGTACAACTGGCGGCGTGATCTGATGCAGCTTGAGGTGCCCCAGATGCGGCAGAATGTAGAGCTTGAGGTGCAGCTTGTAGCCGCTTAGAGTGGATTCGCTGATCTGCACCTTCGATTTGTACCACTCTTCCACGTACTCTGCAAGCGTCAGCTTCACAGGAGCAGCAAGCGTGTGAGTATCACCAGCGCGCAGCATCTTCGTGAGAGCAGTGCGTGCCTGATGCGTAGTCCCCTCGAAGGTCTCACCGACGTACTTGCGTTTCCCGTTGCCGTCACGTCCGACGTAGACTCTGAGGAGCCATTTGTTGTCGCCACGGGGAATCATCTGGCCGCGTTGCTGTTGCATCGTCCCTCCTTTAGTGGGGTGGTTATTCTAACGGAGCCTATGTGGTCAGTGTGCTACTAGTGTGCCTATCTTGAGATATACCGCGTAGGGATAAATGCTGCAAGTGGTTATCCCTGCTGTGTTACCACATAGGCTCCGATATATCAAACTGGTGGCGGGGTCGGACGGGTTGTCACCCACTCATCCCCTTACGGGATAAGACGTTTCGCCCCCGCGTATTCCAGATTCGTAATCGAGCGGTCGTCGGTTCAAATCCGACCGGTGGCTCATAGACTTAGCCTATTATACTAGGCAGTAAGTGTGCCGTTTGGTGTGTCACCTAACACACATCACACCCTAGATGCCACAGGAGATATTTCCAAAGTGCCCTAAATTTCCAGGCGTATTCCCAATGAGCAGCCAGGACAAACATGAAAAACACGAAGGCGTTAGGGACGATTAGCAGGTCTACAACGACTTCATCGCCACCAGTCCACCGAGGGAGGCGACCGATAAGTTTCATCGGCCACCTCTTCTTCTTAATGTGTTATAGCGTAGGGATGATCGACCACCGAACGTGCCAGTAGTCCTGCCGGATGGACAACAAATTCCCATTCCAGCGAAACGGTGTTGTTCACTACGAATTGTACACCTGTTGCTGTAATCACTGCCACCCGTCGTCTTTGATGATCGAGTAGCCGAATGATTCCACCGTCCTGTGCTCGAATGTCGATCACAACGTTCAGTGGGACTCCCTCAATTCCGACATCGGGGAGACACGCCGCTACAGGGTAATCAACATTGGAAACTACCAAACGGTCGGTGGTATACAGCGCTTCTTCTTCCTCGATTAGCTCTCTGTAACCCCCGCCAAGAGCGCGGAGATAGTGGAGAGAAAGTCTTGCCTGTGCACTCGGAGGTGTAATCGAGAGTGAACCAGCAACGAATCCCGGTCCTGATGCCAGTAGCCGCAGCCCTGCTGCTGCTGGTATTACCACCGTGCTGCCACCGAGGTCTCCAATGATGACCACAGGAGAACCGCCCAATGCCCTTATAGCGGCATGAATCGGAACGAGAACGAGAGACCCAAGAATCACTGTAGGACTGACTGCTAAGGAGCGTTCTTGCGCTCTTGCAGGAGACAACACAAGAGACCCCAAGACAACGGCAGGAGCCGTTGCTAAAGATCGCTGCTGTGCTATTGCAGGAGATACAGAAAGCGATCCTAAAACAATCGTTGGGGCTGTTCCAAGAGTCCGAATGATAGCGGCTGCTGGTGTGACGGTAACACCGGGGCTTTCGATAACAACTGTAGGATCGACAGCGAGTGCCCGCAGAATAGCTGTAGCGGGACTGATGTTCAAAGAGCCTAGAATAGTTGTTGGCGCTACTCCCAGCGCTCGAAGAGCAGCAGCGTTGGGCGTAAAGACAAGCGATCCGAGAATAACTGTCGGAGCTATTCCTAAAGCTCGAATGCTTGCTATTGCAGGGGCGAGAACAAGCGATCCAAGAACAACGGCAGGAGCCGTTGCTAAAGAGCGCTGCTGTGCGCGTGTCGGAGATACACTCAGTGATCCTAGGACAACTGTGGGTGCTGTTCCCAAAGCCCGAAGAATGGCAGCAGCGGGGGTGAGCGCAAGGCCCCCGCTATCACTGATATTGAGATATTCACTATCGAACAATCCGCTTGCCGATGTTTCTGGATCGAGAAGGCTGCGCTTCTTTAGTTCTGGATCAAAGAGTCCGTAGCGCATGACTTAGAACCGTTGTTGAGGAGAAACAGTGAAAGGCCCTACCATCCCTGACGGGAAAATGGCGCCGCCCTCCCAATCGTCGAAGCTCACCGCAGTTTCCGTGGACGAGTACGCCAGACCCGGAAAACCAGACGCAATGAGAGAATTAAACACAGAGTTGCCAACTTGAAAATTGTTGCACAAGATGGTCAGAATCGGCCCTTGGGCACGCAATTCCCAAACGTCTGTGTCAGCCCACGCCAACGTGAGCGTGGCGATGGACACAACGGCTCCAGCGATTATTTGATGGAGTACGACGTTGTTGCTCGCTGCATGATCTACAACGAGCCGGTAATAAGTTTCAGTCGCACCAGCCGCTTTACGAACGATTAGCCCGGCACCAGCACCGCCACCACTTGTGCCGGTAACCGACACTTTGCTCTTACTCCATTGATCGTTTGGCCAGACAATACTCCCGTCGTAGTAAGACCAAGCGTCACTTCCGACCGAATTGGGTAGGAGTACGTTGCCAGTAAGCACCATCCGCAAGCTGCCCGCACCAGTCACCCACGGACTGGCAACAGGGTCTTCGTTCGCCCGGTCGAAAGCGTCGCTCGCAATATTGGTGAGAATCGGTCCCATTTAAGAGACCTTGGTCAAAACAAGCGCGCTGCCTGGTTCAACCGTTGTTGCCACTGCTGTTTCGGACGAGTGCCACAATTCCAAATTGCCAGCAACTGTTACACGCAACACACCTTGAATCACTTCAATGATGTCAGTCGCTGTTGTGGCAACCGCCGAGCCGCCAATGTTAGGCGCTGTCGTGCTGAACGCACCAGTCGTACAGCCCGAGCACATGTTGCCGGGATTCACCGACGCATCGTCCATCGAGCCAGTACCCGTGCTCAAGCCGCCAGCATCGTTGATAATGCTCAGGGCTTTCATCGTCGCGGTGTCGGTGAAGTTGATACCGACCAGCGGCGAAGTGCCTGCAGTCCCCGAACGGACGATTAGATTGTACTCAAAGACATACGTGCCAACCTGCACGTTCGCGGCTTCAAGATCAGTGACTTCCGTGCCGGTCGTCGTCGAATTCGAGTGAGCGGCAAGCAATACTTTTGTTGTTACACGCGGGTCGGCCAGTGCCACGGTCGCGCCATACACGCCGCCATTCGCGTCAAAGTGGAACCACACACCCTCGTGACAAACAAGTTCTTCGCCCGGCAGTAGCGTGCATTTGAACAACTCATACAACGTGCCATTTGCGTTAAACTGAACGGTCACGGTGTTTGAGGTGCTCGCGTGCTTATTTCGCAACGAAAGGAATTTGAGATTGCGAAAAGTACTTGCCGCAGGCGCTGCCACGATATCCGTAGTTGTTGCCGAACTGATCGCGGTATTTTGCTTCCCCGGTGTGGCAGATTCCGGCGACTGCACATAATCCACGAATGAAGCGTGCGCGACAATATCTGCCACACTGCTCGTTATGACGCTAATCTTATCGGTGGTAAGAGCCTGGTTTATCATTCGATTACTCGGTGTCTCTCAGTTCGCAGTTCTGGAGCGTCAGGGTTTGACCAACCGAGACTGTTCGGTCAGACACCAAATCCAAATACGCAAGGACCAGCCTGCTGCCTATGGTAGCGTTGTCGTCGGTTAGGACTGCATATCGAGCCCCGTTACCGCTAGCAGGAATGGAGCCGCCTGAAGCTGTCCACACCACGTCTTTCACTTGAACAAAGGCGACATCTGTTCCATCATCTTCAGTCAATACGTCGAAATCGGTAGCATTGCGGGCAAGCTGAAAGCCCCCGTCTGAGTACCCATTGCCAACAGCGATCTGAGTAAGCTCTGAAAGCGTGTTTGTGTCAGCGCCGGGGGTCACCGCGCTTGTTACTAGAGCAATGTAGAAATTGGTAGGGAGGGTCGCGGCCCGATAAATCCAGTCCAGTTCTTTGAACTTTCCCCTGTTGGTGCGTCCAGAAGCCATTGGTTACTACCTCTTGAAGATGGTGTGAAGGCGTAGTAAAAATCGACGCCATGCGGATGTGAAATGATTGTCCGGGTCTACTGTGACGCGCGCCCCCGGAGAGTTGGCAAGGTGCCACTTGACTGCGCTGCGGCTACGGCCTCGGTAAACAAGGTTGCCACGAACGTCTGCTACTTGGTAATTGGTCATGCTCTGAACTACTTCTCCCGTTTGACGCTCCACCATGTAGCCCAGGCGCTGCCTACGACGTAGGCTGCAAAGGCTTCCATGTTGTGCGTGTAGATGACGATGAGGGATGACACACAAATCACTATGTCCCACCAAGCTGCTCGCCGCGCATCTCGCGATTCAATGGCGAGGAGGCACCATGTTTGGGCTGCGGAGGTGAGGAAACCGAAGCCGAACGATGCCCCTACGATGACAACGTTGGTCATTAAGGCCGAATGAAGCGCCACGATGTTGGACAGACATAATAGCCACGAACTTCCGGCAGAAATACAACCTGTTCAAACAGCGGGCACGCGGTGCCGTCATCGGCAACAATAACGTCCCAGGGCCAACTGAAATCTTGGACGCGCCAATATGGCGAACGCTTCCAAGTCATTAGACTGGCGTAAGACTCGATTTGACTCACGATTTTTGCATTCCTGTCACCAGCACGCGCTGGAGCAGGGATGTAGCCGCTGCCGTGAGCACAAGCAGCCATTCCGATGAGTAACAGCAGAATGCACAACTTATCCATGAGTTTCATGGGGAGAGTCTCCTGGTAGAAAAAGCAGAAGCCCCCGGTCGCGGAGTGCGCGATTGTCCAGGGGCCTCGCGGCTGTCGCCCGAAGGCGGCAGGGTTAGTTACTTAGCTGCGGTCTTGTTGCCGTTGAGCCGCTGTTGAATCCAGTTGTACCACAGCGTGATACCTGGGAATGATCTCTCCGATAACTGGAGGTCTCGCTGCTGTTGTTCTTTTGGTGATCTGACGATCTCCATTGCAGAGCGGAATGTTTCAGCAACGTATTCAGCGGGCAGGTTGCCGGTCGCGCTTTCGTAAGTGAAACCTTCAGGGCGCTTCGTGTTGAAAATTGCCCGAAGAGTCTCAGTTACTTCAAGCGCATCGCCGGTTTCCTGTGAGCGTACGTCGAGAACGTGTCCTAGCTCGTGAGTGAACACGCCATCGTCAGGCCTCTCGTACATCAAGAGAGTGCCTGCGTTGGTCGTACCGCCCTGAAGCTTAGGGTCTTCTTCAGGGGGCCGGGGCACCGAGCTAACCTCTACAGGTGGCCCCTGTCCTACAAGCCGCGACAGGGTATCAGAGACATAGGGCGTAGAAAAATAGTTCTTCCACGCATCCGACAATCCCCGATTCCCTGGTACGAACTTCGGCGGGTTTGGTTTGATTGGAGCCGTCATTAGAAGGCCAAGAAAAGGGGTAGATTCACGGCGTTTCGACTAGAACCTTTTTCTTTTTCACAGGCCGATTGACAATCACCATCTTGTCTAAATCAACTTCGATTAGAGCCAAATCGGTGATGCCAGCTTTGACAGCGATGGCCTGCAACGTCGCGTTAAGAACGGCGTTCGTTCCAATAAGCCCCTGTTTCAACTCTTTGAGGCGTCCAAGAAATCCGGCCACCTCTGTTTTCTCGTCGTCAGTAAACTCATAGACGACATTCGTCTTTCCTTCGAACAACTCCATCTGGTTCTCCTTTATGCTGGTGGACGAACTGCGATAGTAAACGCGGACCACGATTGACTTCCGGACCATGTGAATGTGCTTGGATTCTCAGAAGTCGCGTACAACGTTCTGCGAAGAGAGCGGAGCAAACACGTCGAAGCCCCATCTCCAGTTGACTGGACATTCGTATAGTTCGTCGGATCGACGCTGAAAGTAGGATTGCCAGTAACAGCAGCCGCCGCCAACCACAACGTTCGATCTGTCCAGTTAGGAGTGTTGTTGCTTGGATCGGCGGATGTACCTGGGGCACCAGAGTTAGTGGCTACTACAACCCCGTTTGTCCCTGCATCTCCAAACCAGCGTGTAATTCTATACGTTTGAGCCGCTGCCTTTACGGAATTTGCCGTCACAACGTTAACGGTCGTTCCGCCTTCTGAGCCACTAGCTGCTTTCGTGAAAATGTTAGCCAAGCCGATTGATCCAGCCGCAGTCCAGCCCGATGGTGTTGTAACAGACCCTTGCGTGGCATGGAATGTAATGAGCATCAGAAGCAGATCACCAGCATTCACAGTAGCGGGCATCGAGACGTTGTGCGTCGTTGAAGCCGAACTGACAGATGTGGGGGTCATGCTCTGCACCTGTGGCGTGGGCAACAGCACGTTCGTCTGAAGCGTCATGCAGGTAAAGCGCGTCGTTGGATTTGTGCGGTACTCGAACTCAAACAAGTCCAGCGTCCCCGGTGTAGTGGTGAGCGTCGGAGGAGTGTCGTTCGTGTACATCACGACTTCGCCGTTCGGCCCAACGATGGTTGGAAACGGGCGTGAGCCTGTAGTGTCTTGCTGGAACCAGATACGGTAGCGCCCACCGTTTGTTGGATTGGTGAACGTGACCGTCGCAGTGTTGGTGAGTCGGACTTGCTGCGTGAGGCCAGTCGAGAGATCAACTGTGATGGCTGTGCCACTGTCCGTCGAAGGCTGCACAGGAATCGCGAGGATGCGCTTGGCACCAGTTAAGTCTATGACCGTATCACCAAGCTTATCCCACACTTGTAGGCCATAGTCATCTGTTGCAGCCGAAATCTTCCCAAACTTCGAGCGCACGATTGGTGAGCCTTGTGCATCTGTTACGGTAATGAGTGCGTTCGTGAAATCGGCCTTGAACTTCACTGCTGAATCTTGGATTAGCAGGTTTGCAGCGGTCATATCGACGATGGTTGCACCTGCGCTATCGAAGACTTGCAGTCCCCAATCAGATGCGCCGGTATTTACTTCACCGATTTTTACCCGCGTCTTCGGGGAGCCTTGCTCATCAATGATCGTAATGAGACGTGCCGTTGTTCCGGCTACGTCGATAACGAACTTTGAGTCTGTATCTCGAACGACACCCTTCAAGATTGCACTACCGTCAGCGAGCAAATCGAACTTTGAATGATGCAGAAGTGGATTCGTCGTTGTGGCGGTGAAGTCGATATACATGCCAGTCACAGTGCCTGGCACCGGATTCGCTGAGGCAAAGAAGATGCCCTGCGTCACTGCGCCAGGAACAGAGAACGAACTGTCAAGCTGGAGAAGACTCTTTCCATCTCCAGAGATTAGCTGTCCCGCAGTAATCGAGCCGATGTTGGCGTTGATTGACGAGAGGTATGCAGTTGCAATCTGGCTCGCCACGATAAGGCCAAAAGCATTCGCCTCAGTTGCTGTACTAGGGTTGATCGCGCTAGATGCAGGGCTGTAAGACGAGTCGCTGCCGCCGCGAATTTTGTACTTGTATGCGTAGGTCTTCGTCGGATCGAGCGATGAGTGGATGACCTTGGCTGATGTTGTGATGATGCGATCAGTTGTGTATCCGCCGCCATTCACGCTGTAGTCGAGGACATAAACCTGCGTTCCACCGAGCACATACGCCGACATATCAATCAACGTTGACTTGTACATCGCTGTAACAACTGGAGCTACACTCGGATTACTCGGAGCGCCCGACAGCGAGGGGTTCGAATTGAAAAACGTTGCGAACGTCCCATCGGTGTTGTTCTGCGAGACTGCTGCGCCGGAGGTAAACTGCGTCTGCAAGAACCTGGGACGCCATTTCCCTGCGCTACCGTGCCATGACATGATGTCGTCTGCTACGGGACCAGCGCCGGTTGAGAAGCGAGTGCCTGTGTGGTCGAACGTGCCGAGCACGTCCATTTTCACGTCGAGCGAAAAGTCCGCATCCTGTCCCCACAGCTTGCCCCAACGGGCCGCAGACGCACCGAGCGTCAGTCCACCTGCGTTCACTGGCGAGAAGACTGTAGTCGAGAAGGTCGCACGATTGCCCATGAGCGTCAGTGATGTGAGGGCGTTTGCACTGCGGATTGCTTGAAGGGCTTGATCTCCGGCTGCGCCCGCATCGTTACGAGTTACTAGTGAGAAAGAGTTAGGCCCGCCCACTCCATCTACGCTAATGTCCCAACGTTTGGCATCCGCTGCTGCTGCCGAGTCGTTGAACACAAAGTCAATACGACCACCGGCACTCAAGTTAATGTTTGCACCACTCGCTGCTGTGTGAGCAATTACAATGCCGGAACCTGTGAATGGTCCCGAATTTGTATTACCAATGCGAACGGTTCCGCCGATACGAACTGTTTCACTGTTACCGGGGTCTACTCCAACGACAACAGAGCGGCCACCAGCACTACCAAGAGCAATAGCGCCCCCCGCCGCGCGCACGACGGTGATCGGGTCGTCTAGGAATGCGCCTGCATCTGTTCTAGCACGAATACGAAAGTTGGAACCAGCATCAGAACCGCTTTCAGCAGCTTCAGTGACGTAAATGCCCCACCGATTAGAGCCAGAAGTGGCAAAATTGATTCCCCCCGGTGTCGCAACAGGCCTAGAAAGCGAAAGACCATCTGAACCACCCGCAGTGGAAACTGCAACGTTAGCGGTGCTGGAAAGTCCAGCAACAGTCGTGATACCGCCCGTTATGGAAAGCGCACCCCCGTTGGCCCAAGTGCCGCCGCCGGTAGGAAGACGCGCATAGGCCAGATTGCCAGATGTGATATCCGCTGCTGTAATCAGGGTCCACACCGCCGCAGCACCAACGGTCTTGATGAACGTTCCATCTGCCCCGACAATAAGATCGGCCAAACTCACGGCACCATCAGGAATGCTGCCTTGAAGGTCTTTCTCTTCAACCCGCGCGAGCGGGGTCAGGTATGTGTACGGTTCCCCTGGATGGCTCTGAAGGAGATCGTCTGTTCGGGGCGTCTTCGACATCTAGTTACTTTCTCTAAGTGAAGTGAGGTTTACCGACGCTTCGACCAGCGAGGAGAATTGGTTGTTGGCCCGCCGAAGTGTATCGAACTCTTCAACGTACCTTCCATGAACTTGCGAAGCTCTTCATCTATCAACGATTCTTTGTGCGTCTTCAGCGCCTTGTCTTTGTCGATCCTCATGCGCTCGATCCAGTAGCCACACGCCATGCTCACAGCTTCAAGTCGATCTTCGTGGGGAAGACAGCCCTTGATGCGAGCCATGCGTGTGAACTGCTGGATGAAGGAGTACTGCGACTTGTCCTGCTGCACTGCGGTATCGCGCTCGATGACCTTGCGATCCACTACGAGCCTGTGCGATTGCACGAGAGGCTCTAGCGTGTCGAGAATTCGCATCTCCTTCTGTGTACTAGCCCATCCACTCCACTCCTCGTCGAACATTGGCGGGCGAGCGTTAGGATCGGGGTCTTCTGTGCGAAGCCGAGCATCCTCCGCGATCTTCGACATCACGGGCTTGAGCAACTGACGGAACATTCCGCCGCCATAGTTTGGCTCGTCAATGAGATAATTGACATGATGCCGAATGGCCCGAGTAGCGAGAGCAGAGAGCGTGGCTTCAGAGAAGCCGGAGATGAAGCCGCCGACATCTACGAGGTAGAGCATTCCGTGGAGGGTCTTCACGATGGCATAGGAGGTCTCGTCCTGGCCGCGCCCTGAAGGGTCGATAGCCATGACGGTGCCTGTGTACTTCGCCATCTCCTCGCTCTTCCAGGCGTACTTGACGTAGTAGTCTCCGTCGAAGCCGCCACTCTGAAGGTCTTGGAGCACCAGTGTGCGATCCCCACCCCACACAAGCTTGACATGTCCCATGTCGAGATCGCAGTCGTGAATGATGAGATCGTGCGTTTTGAGCGGGTGCTTCTCGGTGTCAGAGGGGTTCGTGTCCAGCATGAACTGGAGCGCGAAGCCTGTGAGACCGTAGGACGCCATGCGCTCGCTGATTTCAGACTCAGGAAAACGCTTCGGTTCGATGGGCGTATTCGCTGGAACACCCTGGTCGATGAACTTCTGTACGAACGGCGAGAGCCGTCCGTGATACAGGTCAACGCGCTCAGGGACGCGAATCGGCCAAACGATGACAGTGTAGCCGCGTCCTGGTAGCCTGTTATAGAGGGATGCCTCTGCTTGCGGAGTACCGAGGTAACGAATCCGGCCTCCAGGTTTGAGAACAGCGTCGAACTCCTTGACGAGTTCTGACAGACGCTCTCGCAGCAGATGTGACTGTGAGTTCTTCGGCACCTCTACGTCATCAGGGACGATCAGGCTAGCACGAGAGCCTGTAAGCTGGCCGGTGATACCAACGCTCTTGACCGAGGGGTCTTTGGAGGGCGTTGCAGGGCCGACATCAAATGAGATGGCGCTATCGCGTTGGCCCTGGCGAGGAGCGAGGTGTTGAAGCAACGGCATCTCTCGAATCAACTGTTTGCAGAACTTCGAGAAGTTGTCCGCCAACTCCTGCGAAGCCGATACCACCATGATCTTTTCCTGCGGGTCTAAAAACAGGCACCACAGGACGTAGGCGACGGTGATCCACGACTTGCCGACACCACGGAATGCTTCGATAACGAGACGACGATCTCCATGCTGAAGGTGCCAAGCGATGTCGTTCTGCACTGGCGTGGGCGGTGGGAGCCCCAGGAAATCCCATACCTGCCGCAAAAAGACTCTGAAGTCATCGAGTCCTGCGGCTTCGATTTCTTCCTTGGTGTACACTAGGCGTTCCTGCGGATTGGCAGGATGCCGTCGTCTTCAAGCTCCTCGGGTGAAACATTCGAGGTGAGTTTGTCACGAAGGGCCTGCGGAAGCTGCTTAGGATCGAGCGACCACCCGTTCTGGAGAAGCACGCGGGACAAGGTTGCCATATCCGTCGCGGTCGCTTCACCGCTGTCGAGAAGCTTCTCCATGCGCTGGAGCCACTTCGTCTGGAGCCGTTCTGCGAGTGCGGTTTGCTGCTCCGGAGTTAGCGGTGTGTAGTCTTCAGCCATGAGAGAGTTTCCTTATCTGCTGTGAACTGTGAAGTACTTGAAGAGAAGACCAACAGCCGCCATAAGCGCTGTACCTCCAGCGATCAAACGGTTCTGCCACTTCTCTAGCTTGCCGATGCGTTTCGAGAAGGCCGCGCCAACACTGGTGTGTCTGGCGTTAGATGTTCGGACTTCATGGATGAGCGCATCGAGCTTTGTTTCCATGCGACCGACTGACCGCTGTAGTTCGAGTTCTGTTTCGTTGCTCATAGAGGGAAGGAAGAAATGGTGTGCGGGCCTTTACTGAGGCGCGGCCCGAAAGCTGCGGTTGCTCCTATCCGACTCCGCACACCAAAGTTTTTACCTGGGAGAGACGCCGAACAGTTGTTCAACCTGCTGAACACCAGATTCGCCGCTCGTGATTGCTGCGCCGCGCATTCTCCGGACGGCTCGAATTTGATTCATCAGTTTCGGGTACTCGTCCATCACTTGCCTCAACGCACGACTTTCATACTTGTTCTTCAAGGCGGCAGCACGAATCCACCGCTCCCCACCGGGGAACAGGGACGTGCCATCGCTGGCTTCCTGCCACGTTGACGACCGTACAAGCTCGTTCATGGCCTCGCGCAACGACGGGCCACCAGCTGCAGGACGACGGATTAACTCCATCATTCTGATAAATGGTGATTTACCTGTACCATTGTCGAACGTATTGCGATTCTGAAGGTTGATGAGACCGCCTTCAATCTTCGGAGTCAGCGGAGACAGCCCGTGACCGAGGGTCAGAAGATCGTCTTCTACTGAGCGGCCTGTGTCCTTCGCTGTGAGAATCTGATTGCGATTCAACAGCCCAGGAGTTTTCATCATCGGTTCACCGAAGATGTCGAACCGAGGATCGAGCGTCGTGCTCCACCCAGGTATACGCGAAATAATCGCATCCGACATGCTCCGCACATCGCGGTAGACATCATCGGGATTCAGCGAGTTTGCCAACTGCGGCACAGCGGCGTTGGCTGCGAAATTCTGCATCCAGCGTGCTGTCGCGTGCGGATCATTGCTGCCCCACGCCTCAGAGAACTGCGTGATGCCTGAGAGGTATGATTTACTCGACAGATTATAGAACAATGCCGAAACCGTCGCGTAAGCCATGTCCGTAGGCTCTGCCGCCTTCTCATCTGACTCGTGAATGATCGTGCTGAGATCGGCCATCAAACCGAGCGGCATAGCTAGCGGATCGAGACGAGCATAGCTGATCCACTTCCCGCCGACTCTGATAGAGTATGGCTGGCGACCTTTACCTTCAGCAGTGTTGCCAAGCCACAAACGCCGAAGGTCTGGATCAGACGGGCCGCGCCCGGTGAGGTTACCAGCAGACGCTTGGTAGAGACCGAAGGCATAGAGCGAACCTGCAACAGCCGAACGAGTGTGAATAATTGCTGCCTCTTCTCCACCTCGCGCCAGCGCTTCACGCACCTCGCGATTCAGGAGGTTGAGGCCTGGGATACTCTTGTGGACGTATCGGAAGATGTTGACCGACGCCTTCACGAAGGGCGCAATGAAGCGCGCTTCGAGGTGGTTGTTCACAAAAGTCTGAAACCCGCCACCAAACGTTTCACGTCCCAGAGGAGCGGCCATCGTTGGCACCTCTGCATATCTCAGTGCTTCGGGAAGCGTGGCGATGCCGGTCTCTGTATCGAATGAAGCCCGAAGGTCTTCAGCAACACGCTCCTCCAGCGCTGCACCTGTGAGTCCCTGTTCACGCCCGAGTCGTAAAGACTTGGCACGCACAAAGGCTCTGTACGCAGTGAGACGAGAAAACTCATCTGCCGCACCGAGAACGCGGCCAGGAATACGAACGACATCACCAGTGACGCCGCCGATAGCGATGTGCTGCGGCTGCGGATTGATGATGCTGCGGCCAGCATTGAGGGACATTCTCATGCCCTTAATGTTGTCCGAGATGTACTTGAAGTTGCCCCACATGATATCTGCGCCTTCACGGAACAACGCTCGATTACCTGTAGCAGCACCGGCCAGCATTCTGACGGATGGCTCGAAGATGTTGAGCCCCGCGCCCGATGCGAAGACGGTTTGAACAGTACGCGGGCCAGAGAGTAAGAAGTTTGCAAACAATTCAAACGCCTGACTCAACTTGCCTGTATTCTTGATGACTTGAGCAGCGTGTCCAACCGCGAAGATGTCGCGGGGAGCACCATCAGCCATGCGAATCATACGAGCTTGCGCGGCGATCTCACGATGAGACATACCGGCAGTGATTTGCACCGGTTCAGCAGGAGCTTTAGTGGGAGTTTTAGCTTTGGGTTTCGCCGCAGCCGTCGTGCCTTCTGTTTTGAACCTGATGGGTTTAGAAAGCACTGATGCAGACGAGCGCTCTTGCAAAATACGAAGTGAGCGTCCGACTTCACTGTTAGCACCTGCAATTTCGCGTGTAGTGTTGTAGAAGTTCTCCAGCGCAATCCTGGCTTCCTCATGTGCTATCACATCGTGTGGTCGCGCATCGAGAAGCTCAGACATCCTGGCAAGTCTCTTGCCCATGCCGCGCATTACCATATCACTGGCGAGGAGCCACGCATGAAGGTCTTCAGTCGTTCTTAACTTTGCCCTGATGACGGCAGGAGCTTCACGCTCCGTCAGGCCACCAATAGCTTCGCGGGCAATGCGGATAGATTCTTCCACAGGTACGCCACCAGGGCGACCCTGTGCTTCATCCATCGCGTTACGGAACTGCTTTGAGATGGCCTCGATTTGCGCCATCACTTCGGGCTGCGAGGCATAATACGACAGGTTGAAGTTGGCTGTCTCTGCACGCGCAGCTATTTCTTCTGGCGTGTTAGCAGTGAACAACTCCTTAGCGAACTGCTGGTGCTGTGCGAGTTCAGCCGGAGACACGCCAGCATTAGCCTGAAGCCGCGCATCGAGCGCGTCGTTCATCACAGCAGCCTGTGTTTCCAATTCTGCACGGCTAGTGGACTTGACACCGCTCTCATTGAGAAAATCCTGAGCAACCTTAGAATCGGTAGTCGCTACTTCGCGATGCCGAGCCATAATTTCATCAGGGGTTATAGTACGAGCAGGAGCACCTTCAACTGGCCGTCCGCCACCGTTTGCTGGCTCAGCGAGCAAGTCAGTGTATTGCTGCTTTAGCTTGCCTACCTCAGCGAGCCGCGCCGTTTGTTCTGGGGTACGTTGCGCTGCAGGAATGAGCGAAAGATCACGCGCCTCATTACCAAGAGCATCAAACTCCGCAAGCCGACGCGCTTCTGCTCTGCCAAGACCAGCAACAATCGGAGACTTGGGATTGACACCAAGAGCAAAGTGACCATCTCCTGTCGGATTAACAGTGACGTGCTGACCTTCAGCAACATGCTGTCCTTCAGCAAACCGCTCCATGACACGCCGAGATTGATCGACGACTTCTTGCTGCGCCGCTCGCGCTTCAGCAGATAAACCGGATTCAAGAGCTAAAACTCGATTGGCGCGTATCCAACGAACACTAGAAATGAGTCCGTCGAGCACGGCACCGGAAATAGCTCCAGCCGCTGACCGTTTAATGCGGGCAACTAAAGCGCTATCATCTCCTTTTACACTAAGGAGTTTTCCGAGTAATCCTACACCTGTCCAGTTGGGGGCACGAGCAATGAGTTCGGCAAGCTGCGCTTCGTAGGGATTGAAAGCGATAGCGTCAGAAAGAGCCCCTCTCACTATGATACCAGGACCACCAGCGCCCCCGCCTGTGAGTACCATTCCAGCAACGAACTGCGTAGCGCTTTCAGTGAAACTGGCGAGAGGATCGTCACTACGTTTGCCGTAAGCAGCGAGCATCTCGTCTTCTGTTACAATGTCTGTGTTCTCATCGGCCATGAAGCCGCGCGCCCCACCCGCTTCATCATAAGCAGCGTTGAATCCCGGTTGAATAAATTCACCAATGTTTAGACCTCCCGGTCCTGAACCAGGAACACTGGCATGGCGACTGACGAATGAGCCGAACTCAAAGGCAGCGCGGGAAATACTGTTTGCTGCGCCTGCGAGACCACGACCTACGGCGTGCTTAATCTCAGCTGAGCGTGCGGTTCCTTCAGCACCAAAGAGCAGCCGGTGCCAGAAGCCGTGAATCGGCGTCGTGGGCGACTGCTGCTGATCGGTCTGTGGAGTTGAAGCACTATCGCTCTGAAAAGACTGCATCAACGCCGCGTTGTAATCTTCAGGTGATGCTTGCGACCAGTCGGTGACTGGCTGTTGCCGTTTCGGAGGCGCACCTCCGGTGGGCTGTTGAATCGGATTGCTCACTGGTGTCCTTCAAAGCCCCGCAGGGCGTTAGTTAGGAATTGAATCAGGCGGAATGAAGATTGGGATTAACTTCCGCTGTTGCTGTATGAATGCTGCAACAGCTTCTTTCGTCGGCGGAATGCCTGCGTATTGAAGAATTGAAAGAGCCTGTGGTGAAAACGCGCCACGCCGCCCCTGACCAATTTGTTCAATTTCCGCTTCTAAGAATCGAATATTACTGATGTCAGTGACTAGCTGTTTTGCTGGATCAGGACGTTGCGGGCCATTCATGTTGGCTTCGGGAAGCTTATCGAACTCTTGAATCGTTCTTGATTCTGACTTGGCCCGGAATACCTCAATTCGCGCATCGTGAACCCATTGAAGCGCTTCTGTGTTTGAAGCATCCTTACCAGGACCGTTGCGCCACTGAGTGTATCGCATGGAAAACTCATCTACTGCTTCCTCAGCACGTTGCGCCATGATCGGGTTATCCCCGATGCCACCAAATTCCACTTGAAACATTCTGCGAATCTGGCTTCGACCTTCTTTGTATAGCGGGTCATTGACGAAACGGTTAGTGCCGCCAGTGGTATCGCGCTGAATGATTTCATTCACCAGCCCGCGATAGGTCGTGACGCTGATGCCTCGATCGGCGAGAAGCGCAGATGCATCTTCCAAGCTCGTGGCGTGCTCCCCTTCATTAGGAGTGTAGACACGCCGAAATGCGCTGGCGACTTGAAGAGGATCGTCAGTGAGCGTCCTGTCGCTCCAAGCATCTTGAAGCTGATGAAGAAGCGGTACCTTCTCAGGAGCTACAGCAGTCATTGCTGCACGCAACGCCTTGAGATCAACGCTATGCGGATCGCGAGACTGATCGAGCGCCGCCACCGCTTGTCCAATGATGGTGTCTACTTCCCCCTGCTTCGCACGCTGCTGTGCCTCGTAATTGCGGCTGTTCTGCGCCTGATTGTCTGACGCAATTTCATTCTGTGCATCTTCAATCGCTTTTGCACCGTAGCGAGTGTTACTAAGGAATGGGCGATTGCCACGATTGTCGGCTTTGCCACCACGAGTGTGTTCAAGGATGTGCAAGATTGAATCATCGTTATACAGTTTGGCAGCAGCAACGACAGCATCAATTGTCATCTGATTGACAAGATCGCCACCCATGCCACGGGCAACGGCAGCGTCATTGAGGCCAGTGATACTCGCGCCCATTGCCGTAACATCGACAGGACGACCCTGCTCGACGAGTATGCTATTCAGTACTTCAGCGAAGTGACCATCGCCTGCGAATCGAACGACACGACCAGCAAGCTGTGCAGCGAATTGCCGCTGCTGATCTGCAAGGTAGGCATCGGTCTTTGAACCGAAGCCCTGCTCGAAGTGAGCGTCACGATCCTCTTCGTTGAGATTTGTTTCTTGCCACTGCTGAGTGAACTTTTGTGCGAATGCATCAAAGTCAGCAGGGTCGGTAGTAGTCTGTAGCGTCTCATCCTGAGCCGCAGCGACCATCATCTCAAAGTTCATCCTGTCAGCAGCGAGACGACCAAACTGTTCGCGCAGACCGGCCATGAACCACGGAGACTGATTCGGCGTAATCATTCCGCTCCGAATTGCCTCTTTGAAACTCTTCGCGCTCTGAGCTAACTCCCGCGCCTTCTTCTGACCGGCAGCGAAATTCTCTTCGGCGCTGCGCTTGGCAAGCGTATCGCTAAAGCGCCCGAGAGCGGGAGACAACTGCGCGAGACCCTGAGCAAGCTGTTCGAGCTTCCTGCCCTCGTCAGTTTTGACGAAGGTGTCCACTGGTGAGGCGACTGGCTTCAAGCCCGCAGGCGAGATGCCGCTGTCTACTTGTAGTCTTTGACGAGGCATCCGTTATCCTTTGGAAGGCTTTCTGGAAACAATAGTGTTGGCGAAGTTCACACCTGCACTAACGATCTGAAGCCCTGTTGCGAATGGATTGGCACGAGGTGCTGCGTTAATGCGATTCTGTGCTGCACTCTTTGCGGCGATCTTCTCTCGCTGTAGCTGAGAGATGGTCATGTCGAGATTTCGCTCTTGCGTCACCTTAAATGTGGACGCTTGTGCCGAAATGTCCCCGATGAGAGCATCAACACTGGCCCCCGAAACACCAGCTTCGCCTGCTGAGACACGAGCGATGGCATCTGCCGAACGCGCCTGTCTGTCTGCCTGCATGATGGTGAGTGAGGTGGCGTCCTGCTCTTGAACTTCTCTAAGAGAGATGTCTTTCCAGGTGTCCTGCATCGCCTGCTGAGCAGCCTTCTTATTTGCCTTCGACGCTTTGTTCTGCGCCGAGGCATTCGCAGCGGCGCTGCCAGCCTCAATTGCTAGTGAGGCGCCAGTGATGATTGTGATTGGATCACACACTGCTTAGATTCCTGGTAGGAGAAAAGAAGAAACGGGTGACCGTTGATCTGCACAAGTTCGTCAAATTGACAACCTGCTGTATGTAGCCAGCGGCCATGAAGGGAATTGCATAGATACACGATGTTACGAAGGAGCCCATATTCACGAGCCCATTTGTTCAACCAGCGCGGTGCCTCACGAGCAATCGCGATAGCTCCTCTACTAACTTCAGATGTGCAGAGCATCCAAGGGACGCCGATGCGCGCAACTAAAGATGCCGCCGGTGTAATACCGAAGAGAGCGACAAGATCGGAAGCTGCGTTGTTGAAGCGAAGCGAATAGCACTCAGTAGAAATATCAAATGCTTTCAACAACACTTCCTCAGCAGATTGTCCTGTAGCTATTTCCACTTCTCGTCGATCTAGCGGGCGAAGCCGAGAGGAAAGCCAAATGGCCTCCTCCCGGTTCGCTGATCTAATCTCTAATTTCAAATGCGTCTGTCCCTCATGGAGAAGTCTCCCTCCCAATCCAGCGAAGAGAAGGCGCAGACTCCAGGTGAAAAGTTGACAAGCTCGATGGTAGCATTCTCGTTCTTCGAGAGGATCGGAACAGTCAATTTGCCCGAAGCAGGAAGTCCGAGTGTAGCGACCCTGAACGAGTAAGTGATTGGATTTCGCCCCACGAGCGTGACCACGACATCAAAATCTGTGGTATCGTGATACAGCACGTCTATGTTGCGGAGTGTGAGCCGCCCTTTAGTCTCCGGCACCTCATCTTTAGGACGGAAGTAGATGCGCGAAGGCTTCTGGCGGAACTCGTACAGCACTCCGATATAAACGCTAGCTCCGGTCAGGTTGCCCTGTCCGGTTGTACGAATCTGATTCGCAGCAGGCCGCGATGACGCCAGCACGAGTCCAGTTCCACGGTTGACCACCACCAGCGTCCCTTCGGAGCCGTCAGTAGCTACGTTGAACGGGATCGTCCACGTCGTTGTATCGGGGCCAGCACTGTACGCTGAAGACACGCCGGTCGTCGTCTGATCGACACGCCGATCGAGATATAACAGCGCTTCGTCGGACGTTGGAGACTCAAGAGTCACGTTCAGGTCGATGGTTTCCAGATAGACACCATCTGCCCGAACAGTGATAACGCCGAGTTTGCCGTCTACGATATCCAGCCCAACCATCAGACCTGTAGAAAACTCCCACTTACTCCACGACGATTGAATCTTGTTACCGTTGTTGTTATCAAAGCGCGCGGAATAGACATAGAGATTCTTTAATCCATCCGCGTCCGTCAGAAGTGCAAAGAAGCCTAGCGTATCGTCTCCGACTGCCGCCAGCGGCTTCCCTTTGATGTACTTCGGAACGTCTTCAGTGATGTTCACCGAGTCAACAGTTTCGCCGGTTGTTCCGGTAACGAAGAACTCGGAGACCTGAGTGAAGCCGCCCTTACCGCGCGTGAGGTACATGACATTGCCGTTCACAACAGGCCGAGGGCCTGGAGTGTTGGGCGCGCTGTTCACTAGATCAATTCGAATGGTTGTTGGGGTCAAGACGGGATCGCCAGAAATTTCCCATACGCCATTGTCCGAAACGCCAAACAAACCGGCATTCCACAACACTAGACTATGGAAGAGGGCCACCTCTTTGCGAGATGCTCTTACGTCAATCACGTCATTAGCCAACAATTGTGCCGCCGTGTACCTGAAGAAATTGAATAGGTCACCGGCAGAAGAAAACACAGCGTTCTCGCCTGAAGTGAACACGAGGCGATTCTGATAGAACGCCACATCGCTGATTACGTTGTCAATGAAGGAAGGGAATGGAACAACATCAACGTCGCCTGCTGCCCTATCATTCCACGGACAAGGTTCAAAGATGAAGTACTTCCCTGAACCGATAATCTCAATGAGGTCGCCAGATTTGAACTTGTTGTCTACGCCACCAGTCAAGGCATCAACCGTTATGGTCTGCGCCGTGTTCGACTGGACGATTCCCTGCGATCTATCTGTCAGGTTCTTCAGCGTGCGCCCGTTGTGTTCATTCGTGACCAACGAAAGCGTTGGGTTGTTGAACACAGTAGGATCAGAAAACGTGATCGTCATGGCAATCGTCGGAATTGTGTTGCTGGTGTTGCTGACGATGATCCACGACGTAGGAGTGCCGAGTACAGCGATAAGCGCCCCGTGAGCATCAATGGATGCCTGAAGCGCAGCAGCCACCTCAGTACCAGTCTTTGGTGAGCCAGTCACGTTGTAGTTGAAAACGTTGCCGTCTACTGTAGCAGTAACGGTTGCACCAATGGGGAATGTATCCGTAGCATTGAAACGAATGACACGCCTGCCGGTAGCGATGACTGTCAAATCTCCCGGCGTGAAGTATGCTCGCCGGTATTGATCGGGAGTTGCACCACCAGAATAGGTGAGCTTCATCTCAATCACATCGTTTGTAGCGAACGCTCCTGCAATGTCAAAGCTTCCAGCGCCTTCACCCTTTGTGGTGGGACGCAATAGCGTGAGATCGCCGGTTCCGAAATCTGTGCCAGGAATGACCGGAGGCATAATGAACGGCTTGCCGCCTCCACCAGTGTGTGTTTTTACACCTTGAGAGACGCTGTTCTTATAAAATGTAACCGTGGCAATGGTGTCCGCCCCCATCAACGCTGTGTCGATGGTGTAGGGAACCGTGAGCCGAGTCGCAGCATTGGCGAGCGTGAGTTTCACGCCAGCATTGTGATCGCGAATAGACGCACGGGTGCCAGCAGGGATCGACACGTCACCTGGAGTTGTAAGAGTCCAAGGAACTGTTGAGATGCCGGTAGCGCTTCCACCATCCGTAACTGTAGCTGGCGGAATAACTGTTGGGCTAACGTGCGGAACATTCTGCACGAGATGCCCGCTTCGCACGAGACGATGAGGCAGCGTCGTTTGATCGAGCGAGGTCAGCGTTCCAGGCTTGGCGCACTCACGCCAGACACCTTCTTGTGAAGGGTTTCCCTTGTCATCGAACTTCACCCAATAGTTGTCCAGAGTGGACTCAGGATCACCAGCAACTTCTACAACGAATCCATTGGGAGCTTTGCGCGGAAGGTCTGCGAAATCCTGTACGGAACCTTTGACAGCTTTGAGCCCCTTATCAGACAGGCCGTCAAAGACAGCCAGTTTGAAGTCTGTAGCACCGAGAGAGCCAATGATGATATGAATGGTCGAGCCATATCGCGTAAACGTAAACATCGCGAGTAGCGGCTCTGCTTTTAGCGCAGTGTAAAGATCAATCGCGATCTTCTCAGTGCTAAGAGACTCGCGAGACTGAGCAGTGGCGGCACCTACAGTCTTGATCGCCACCGGAACATCATTCAGTGTGACCTGATATGTGGTCGCGTAGTCAGCCTGCCGAATATAGACAAGCCCTTCGTACTTGGCGGTATCAGTCTTCTTCGCACCGCGCTTAACCGTCGTTCCTTTGTTCACGATGACCGTAGTGTCACCAGCAGTCGCGGCACGAAATCCTTTGCTACCATCCGTCAAGTACGCCTTGCCTTGAGGCGCAATCACTGTGACCGCCGCATACGTCAGCGCGTCGTAAGCGAACACATCGCCATTGGCAATTGCTACGTGGTAGCGTTCAACTTCATCCCTATTGATCGAATGCACGAACGCTGTTGACCAACCAGTGATCGTTGCGGTGAGCTTCCCGAGATACACAAGCGGAGGGCGTTTCATCAGCCCACGCACGAGGTGTGAGAAACCGTTCTTCTGCGCCTCGGCCTGCGAGGAGTGCCGCTGCTCTTGAGGGCGCTGCGACACACCATTCAACAGGTTGGCGAGTGACTGTGCAATGAGCATTAGGACGGGCTCTTACGACGAGGATCAGTGCTGATCCAGCCACCAAATCGAGGACGATTGCCAAGATGTTTCGACACGTCGGTGTTCCTGAGCATGTTGAAATCATCTTCCTCGCCAAAGGCTCTCTTAAGATTTCTGAAGGCGAGGCGTTCATCCTGATCGGTAAAGCTGGCAAGCGTTTGTGAACCAACGATTTGCTGTACGAACTGACGAGCGGCGTGGATCGTAATGAATCTGCGAGCCTCTTCGGGTGTCTTCTCGAAATCAAACGCCCACACAGGGTCGATGTAGAGGTATGGTCGTTCAGTAACGGGGAAGCCATCACGGTTAAGCACGCGATCATAAAAGACCAGGATTGGAACCGAAGCAACAAGTACTTTACGCGACGGACGAATCACTGTGTCTACGAACTGGTAACCCTGCTGCTCATTGATCGGAGTGACGGCGAACCCTAAGAGATTCGCGGGTGGTAGAAAGACGTTGAGATTTGTGTGTACCCCGGCGCTATCCACCCAATCGTAAGGTGAAGTGGGGTTAGCCGTGGAGGGTATTAGCTGAAATCCAAACTCTGTATTGAACTTCCAACCCATGCTTTGGATATCGCGCGCTGCATTCCGCAAAATGTTCAGCGCCATGATTACATCAGAATTGATGACGGTGCTGAGATCAGTGCCCACAGGAAGTGGAGCTTCCCCGGCAGATGACAGCATTGCATTGACTGCCTCAAGCTCTGTCATCGGAGCGAGGTTGGTGATAACTGAAGGCATGGTCTCTTATAGTAGAAGAAGGGAGAAAAAAAACCGGAGGACAGGGAGGAAATCCCCATCCCCCGGTTCGAGGTATTTCTGTGTTACTCGGCCTTCATCAAGCCGTGATCGACGAGGCAAGTACGCAAAGTCTGAACTTCAGCCTGTGAGTAGGCCGCGCTGATCGTAGCGAAAGCGTTAGGCGTGTTGGGACGAATGAAGAAATTCCAATCATCCGGTTCCGCCTGTACTGTTCCAGTGCGAGCCACGACGATAGCTTGGCTTCGACCGGGAACGACACCAACGCGCCTGCCGTTCTGCGCGAGCAGTTCGACGGGAGCAGCGCCAGTGACTTCGACACGAATATCGTAATCGACAGCCACAGAGCCGCCCGAACCGTCATTGATCTTCGGCAGGTACGCCTGCACGCTGAACGCCAACGCTGAAGACACATACGTGTCCGTGTTGATTACCTGTTCGCCTTGAGCGGCGAGTGCTCTAGTAGTCATTCTGGTGATCCTTGAGTTAGTAGAAAGAAGAAAGTAAAAAGAAATGGGGGCCTAATTGTTAGCGCCCCTAGTCCTTTATTACGAAGTCTTCAACTCCACCGCGCACTCAGGGCGCAGAATGCCGTGACCCACGGCGTACTTCCCGAGGATCAGTGTGCACTGGTAGTCGATGAGCCAGCCGCTCTCAACCGCGAGGTCAAGCAGCTTGACAGTACCCATAGCACCCTTCTGCCAGGCGAGCGCAGCCACGGTCGTAAAGTTGCCCTGGTAAGCGGCAGGGCCGGTAGCGATGTTCGACTGCGGAAGGTTGTTCGTCTTGACGATCTCCATGCCAGCGATACGGAAGACCTTACCCTGAGCATAACCACCGTTCGGGGTCGGGTTGTAATCGCTGTGGATGACCTTGGACGAACTGGCGACCAACTGGTAATACTGCGCGGGCTTGATGCCAACGTAGCGGTCGCTCTCGGGTACATCTTTCTCGTCGAACTTCTGAGCTGCAGTGAAGAGGCCAGCTTCGAGGTTCGCGACAGTCGTGAGATACGCGGCGTCCGTGAGGACTGACCCGCCGTTTCCACCAGAAACAGTCGCCGCAGCGCGAGCCGCGAGGATAGCCACCTGGAGGAGGTTCTTGTCGAATGCGCGAGCAAGCGCCATGCCGATGTCGCGCGAGTAAATCGAGCGAATGTCGTAGTGCGTCTTGAGTTCGTCGATCTGCGCGACGGAACGATCTGCAATGAGCACATCGTCGATGATAAGCGTGCGCTCGTTGAGGCCCACACCGGTACCAAGCAACTGCGTACCTGGGGAGTGATACGCGGCAGTGCCCTTCCACGAGGCGGGGAACTGTGCCGATTTACCGCTGGTAATCGTGCGGACCATGCTGCGCGACTTCGCAACGTTGGTCTCGTCGAAGGCCGTCAGGACTTCGCCTGCGAAGACCTTCAAGAACAAGGCATCTGGATCGCCAGCCTGGTTCAATTGCCCAAAGCGATTGGGCGTCATGTTAGCCATTTGTTACCTGTAGAGAAAAGAGGTTGACGTTGAACTACACAAACGTCGTCGCTCCCCTTCAGCGTGTCCGGTTTTCTCTCAGGGTGTCCACCGCAGTGGGCCTCAGTTACTTCTCGGTTGTTGCTATGAGGGTGTGACGCACTCCTCCTAAGAAGGAGTGAGCGGTTTTTGGAGATAGCGAATAGCTCGCTTCAAAGATTTCAGATCGTCACGCAACAACCCAAGCGCAACATTACAAGCAGTACATAACAATCCACGAACAAGCTTATGCCGATGACAGTGATCTACAGCTAAAGCTCTTCGCTTTGATTTCCGATTACAGATAGCGCAGCGGTTATTCTGTTTATTCAACAAGCTCTGATACTGTTTTTTGGAAATACCAAAACGGTATCGGTGATTAATTTCCCTAACTTTATGAGGATTCGCTTTTCGCCAGCGCCGCATTCTTGCATTATGAGCTTGTTGCTTTTGTTCCTGAGTCATCCGTTTCCTACGAAAAGGAGAAGCCCCCGACAGCCATCTCCCTGTCCCCAAGGAAAGGAGGGGGAACCCAGGGGATAGGGCGCTGCCGGGAGCCGGAAGGTCTACTTCTTGAAGATACTTGCGACTTGCGGTGCGATCTTCTCCGCCGACCGTCCGACGACGTAGCCGCCGAGGCCGATCTTCACAATGGAAAGAATTTCCATCACGAATGCGGGGTCGAGTTGACGACCGTTAATGTAACCGCCAGTCCAGACGACTGTGCCAATGATGAAAGCGAAGAACAGCATGAGCATCGGACGCCAGTTGCGTTGCAGCCACGAATGACCGCTAGCTTCCGCCACGATGACATCGCGCTGTGCTTGAGCAAACTGCAAATCGGCTTCAACCAGCTTCGCTTGAAAGTTGGTCTGAAGCTGTGCGAGCGCGAGCGTAGCTGCGTTCTTCTCTTCAGGCGATCCGCCCTTAATGCTGTTGATGATACTAACAGCACCATCGAACAGATTCTTCACAGGACCGAGGAGGGCGTTAACTATTCCCATCGCGATTTACCTGTTGCTCGATCTGACTTGAAACACGTTTGACTTTGCCAAACGCCGCTCAACAGACTGGCGATATTCGGGATCGTCAGCATATCGAGGATCACGCATTGCCGCTGTTACCTGAGCAGGGGCGGTATATGGCTGGACACCGCTATCAGAACCGGCATCGCCATTAAGAAGCGCAGGATCAGTTCCTACAGCTTCGTTATAGCTGGTGCCGATTGCTTGTAGAGCAAGTTTTGCAACAACGACGTTTCCCTCGTCAATGGCGTCATTGTACGCCTTGACCGCTGCAGGATCGCCATTCGTCGCCGCCCACTCCAGCACGCTCTTCAACACCTCTTCACTACCAGCAACCTGCGCGAACTCCTGACGCATCTGTGTAGACTGAGCCTTGAGGCCATTGATATGAGCGTCAATTGTTGCGCGATTGATACCCTTAGCTTCGAGAGCCTTGATGGTCTTCTCGGAAAGGACACCCTTGTTCGCGGCGTACTCCTGCGTAAGAGCGGCCATGTCGAGACCGGCCTTCTCTACAGCTTCACGGGCTTGCTCTGGAGTGATCTCGGATTTCTGCTCACCGAGCTTCTTCTCCAGCGCAACATGCGCCGCTTCGAGATCAGCCTGTGTCTTGTACTTTCCGAGAATCAACTTCTCAGCAGGCTTGTCACCTGCTGGTTTATTCGGATCGACAATCACCTTGTTCGCATCGCCGCTGATGTTGTCCTGCGGCTTTGCATTCGGATCAGGGGCGATGTCCGTTGAAGTCGTGACCTGTGTCATTTAGCGGTCTTCAATCGTTTGTTCGATTGAAACCGGCCCCTGCGCCGTCAGGACGGTAGTAATCTGCTTGTACTTCGCAGGCCGATATTCGCCATTCTTCCCAATCTTCGGGCCATCACCGAGTTCAGACAGAGACTCGCCGGAGCGCTCACGCGCAGACACAGACTCGTTCTGATCTGCTAGACCTTCACTATGACCATCCTCGCCCATTTTACCTGGGACGCGAGGAAGCCTTGGATTCAGCACCATCAGTGCTACTCCTTTTCAGTGTTTGGTTACTGTTGCTACGCGGGAGCGGCGGCGCTTTGAGCAGCCACCGCTTGATCTGACATCGCTTTGATACCAGCAGGCGCAGTCTTCTCCAGCATAGCCTGCTGCGCTTTCTGCGCGCGGGATTGCTGTACTTCTTGTTCAGAACGCACGAGCCCTTCGATGTCAATGCTGAGAGCCGCTGCACGACGCTTACCATAAGCGCCTGCGCTGAAGTACTCAGCAACAGCTTCAGGCCCGAACGCCTGTGCGACACCTGCAAGTAGAAGATCGAGCTTCATCAGATCGCTCGAACGTCCAAGCCCATCAAGACCAGTAATGATCTGAGGACTCACGAGATCAGCAGGCAGCGTGGGCAATTTGCGTTCCTTCTGCATCTCCAACATCAGACGCACCACGAGTGGACGCTGCAATTCTTGGCCAAGAATTGAGTAGGTGCCACCGAGGGCTTGCTCCAACTCTCCTGCCATGAATCTGATTTCTTCCGCAGTGACACGTTCAGCTTGACGCTGGATGCTGCTATTAAGAAGGAAGGCTTGCTCCATGCGATGCTCGATTTCGTCCGCTGTCGCTTTGACAACCTGGAAATCGGGGAACTTCTCCATCGCCATGACTGCGATGTCTTTCGGCTTACCGTTGCTGACAGCGCCTTCGACCATCGAACCGCTTGAAGCTTTCTCGATCTCTTTTCTACTCGTGACACCACCCTCATCGAAAATCCAAATGATCTTCGAGGCATTAGCAGCGAACTCAACGATGGATTGACTGAGGGATTCAAGAGAGTGTAGGTCTCCGAGATATTCCTCGACATGTCCGCGTCCATAATCGGAGCCGGAAATCGCAGTCCAACGGGCAGCGATCCAAGCGTTCTTATCTTTGGGATACGTTCCTTCTGTCCCTTTAACAAGCACGTCGAGTACTTCCTGATGCACCTTCCACGAGCCGTTGTCCTGTTTTTTCACCCAGGTGTACAGCCAGATCGTGTCGCCGTCTTTATCTGCAGCAGGTGGCGCACCTTGAGCGCTAGTCTTCGAGTCAACGATTGTTTTGACCAGCGGTGGTAAAGTCTTTCTGCTGAGGCCCTCGCGAACGATGATCTCGAACGGCTCACCAGATACGTCGCGCTTAACGACATAGTTGGCGAGGTTGTGAAACTTCAGCCCGCCGCCCTTGAGGATTTGCAGAAGACCGTTGCCTGCCACGATGAGATGCTTCTTGCACTCACTAAGAACAGGACGCCACGCCTTCTGTTCCATTCTCGTAAGCGTGGCGCGTTCCACCTTCGCCAGCGCTGTCTCAATCTCTGCTGTAGGATCATCACCACCGCGCGCTTTCAACTTGTCCATCAAGAAATCTTCCACTTTTAAGCGGAAGAACGATGAACCAGGAGGAAACAACGCGAGCAAAAGCTTCGAGGAAAGATTGTTGACGCCCCGCGCACCTACGCTTTGAAATGGCGTCGGTAACTGTGAGGTATCGTTCGTGCTCTCCGGTGGGAGTAGCGCGGGAATCGTTAACATAGAACACTCACGCGCCCGCATTAACACAGGGGATCGCAGAGTTTCTAGTTGCGTGTATCGACCCGAGGCTGTCACCACAGGGGGCTGCTCTTGTTTGTTGTCGTCAGGCATCCGTAGTTATCTCGGGAGATTGATCTTCAGATCATCAAAGCCAACCTTCGGGGTCTCGATGCGAGGGCCGAAAATGGCTCCGGCGTCCGGGGCTGGAGGTACGCCTGACTGATCGGTGGGGTGTTGTAGCTGCGTGATCTGCTGCTGCTTCTTGGTGATGTTTTCTTGTAACGTCTTCCGTTGAATGTAGGCAAACATGCTACTCTTTCCTTCATATGTCGCGAGACGCGCCATGAGTCCATTCAACTGAGTCGTTAGCTCTTCTAATGAAGGGAGCCGTGTGCTAACAAGCAGCGACGGCAAAACGGGACTGCTCATCGGTTATGGCTCCAAAACGCGAGTGGCTTGCTGGTTGTGTTCGTGGGCGAGCTTACGAACCACATCGGCGCGACCGGCTGCTATCCAGATGTCTCGATCACTCATGTTGACGTTCGGACAACGGTCTGGAAACAGGCGGTTTAGCCAATCGACCAGGGCCTTAGAAATCGGGGGTATCGGGGTATCTGCCATGAAAGGTCTATGGTTCCTACCGGAGCCTATGTGGTAAGAGTTAGGGAGCCGGAACCCTCTAACCTGTTTGCTAGCACGTTGCTAGCAGTCCATCGGAATCAGGCGATGATCGAGGATGGTTTCGACGGTATACACCGGCATTCCGCACGCCCGAGCAACGTAGATTTCAAGCTTTGCACCTGTAGAACGCTCCCATCCTTCAAGAACAGCAACGGCATCCGCATCGAGCACAGCGGGCAAATCAAGTCTCATGTAATACTTGAGAGAACGAGCTTGATCGGTCTGAGGATTGAAGCCTTCGTTGAGATCGCGTTCAGCAGGAGACCAGACTTCGTAACCAGCTTCCCGCAATTCTTTTGCAGCCCGATTAAATGCAGGAAAATTAAACTCTGAATACCCGCGCATAGGCCCGGCGAGATACAACTTCATTTGAGCCTCGCCTTCACACGCTCATGCAGCAGTCCCTGCACGTTGAAGAACAATGCACAAAGCTCTTCCTCTGACATCTCCTGGTAACCGCGATACGACATCCAAACGTCCATGAAATGTCGCCACATACTTTTCATGTACGAGGCGATAGGGATGCCCTTCTGCCAGTTATCGCTATCGCGCGTACTACCATCTGACTGTACTCTGTGCTTATGCATGTACTCTGCATACCGACGCAGAGCAAGCGGAGAAAGAAAACCCTCGTAGTCGAGTTTGGTGATTTCCACATTGCGTGTTGCACCAGTCGGAAAAGTACGAACCTCCTGAGTCACTGCAATTGTCCGCGCAGCACTGAGAACTTCTTTTGCTTCGTCAGCAGACGAGCGGTAGAGACAGTGGCCTACGAGAGCGCAACTGTCCGCGCTTTCACAGGTGCCGCCTCTACAAGAATCAAATTCGGATTCCAAAGTATAACCTCTTTTTTCTTGAAGTCGTAATCCGTGTAGCGACAGATGCGTGCCACACGAGCATTCTGAAGCGCGATCTCTTCACCGAGACCGGCCTTCGCATAGGCTGCAACGACGATGGGCCACGCCTCTGAAAAGCGCTGACCTTCGAGGAGCTTCTCCGCTTTGACAGGTCCAACACCAGGACAGCCTTTGTAGCCATCCGATGTGTCACCAGTCAACGTTTGAAATAGGTGGAAGCCATCGGCTTGATTCTCTGTGACCGGCCTGATGAACGACTCGTAGTTCTCACTGCCGCGCGCGTGCGCGTAGTTGAAATGCAGACCTGGAATCGTCAGCATGTCTTTATCAATGGAGACAACGATCTTCTCGCCCTCCACCAGCTTCGGATGCGTAGCGAGAATACCAAGCACGTCATCGCCTTCGAGCGTCGGGCGCTGGAAGACTGTATAGACCTCACGACAGTACTCGCGCATCGCCTTGTAGGTGACAGGCTTCCTTGTCTTCCTGCGATTGCCCTTGTACTCGGGCATCACATCAGGACGCCAGCGCGTATCATCACTCAGAGCAACGATCATGTCGTCAGCCTTGAGCCCATCTTTGATTTCAGTTACGGTATCATCGAGGTGCTTGATGCTGGCAGTGAGATCGCCATGCACCGTCCACAGCCACTCTTCCCATTGTGCTTCGTACTCGTGGGCTGCGGCTGCTTCATAGATCAGCGTGTCGCCGTCGATGAGAAGTGTTCGTTTAGGCACGGTAGACACGCCCTCTCCAGACGGCGAGGCCGTTGTGGATGTAGATGGGTTCAGCTTGAAAGGCCCCGGTCGTTGGCTCGAAGGTCAGTACGACGCAGCCCTGCTGCCAATCCGGATCGACCATGTACTCAGGGTTCAACAAGCAGGTGCAGCCCGTCTCCACCCAACAGTGATTGCCATTGTGATCCTGATGAAAATGCGCGCCGAGACGATGCGTGTGGCCTGATGCTCCCGAGCGTCCGTACTTCTCCATCTCTCCGCGTGCTGTGTAGCCAGAGAACTTTCGGATGATGGTCCCATGCTTCAGAATCCACTTGGGCAGGAACTTGTGCTTCGACTGTGTGCCGTCGTATGGCGCGAACGTCACACCGATCTCATCGAGACCAAGCAACGAAAACCACGTCAGTGATTTGCGGAAGTTGGTTAGCGAGGTGAGCGCTTTCGCTGTGCCCTCCAAGTTCCAGAGGGTACGACGTAAACGATCCTCGTGATTTCCTTCTAGTAGAATGAACTGAGAATCAGGAGTCAGCAGTCTCATTTGCGCGAGATGTTGCCGCGCCATATTGATCTCGTCCTGCAACGTCTCCATGCGCTCAGGGTTCTTATCAAACCGAGAGAGCAAATAGCAGTCGAGCAAATCGCCCATGTGGACCAGGACGTGAGGCTTCAAGTCTGCTGCGATCTGACCGACGATAGCTAACGCTTTAGGATCGTGATTCGGAAAATGCGTATCACCGTACAGTAGCGCTGTGCGGACCTCCCCCTCTGTTGGAATAGCAATCACCGGGGGCATCGAAACACCGAGCGGACGGATGGGAACATCAAGAATGCTGGAGGTGTCCTGCTCGTTCAACTCAACGCCCATGCTTTTCGCATAGGCGCGGACAGCCTCTAATGGGTTTGGCACCAGTTAGCTCCAACTTTCGCCTCTCCATCGAGAGGGCATCTGAAATGGAAATGTTCAGTCATGCTGCGAATTGAATCGACGAGCACAATCTTCGTGGCGTCGATCACCAGCGGATCATCCCACACGGCCAACTGGTTCTCGTCATGGAACCAGCCGAGCGCAGCCCACGGATAGAGCCAGCCCCCTCCGGGCGGCGAGTCGAACAACTCCACGAGTGCGCGATTGTAAACGACCATCCAACGGCGACAAATAAGAGAACCTGCGGTCTGGATCAGACTGTTCAATGCTGAGTGTTCGCTGCGGGTATAGACACGACGACCGTCGAGCGAGATGAGGTAGCCGTTCTTGTTATGCTTCTTCTTTACGTCATCGAGTAAGTACTTGAGTGCCGCGAGCTTCTTCAGGAACAGACTGCGCGAGTAAGCGCCGATCTTCTTCTGCTGCTCAGGCGTCTTTCCTGGCGCGAGAATCTTGCCTAGCTTCTCGTCACCGGCACCGTAGAGAAAGGCGTACATCCAGGTCTTCGCTCTGTCTCGTCCGACCTTGCCCTCACCAACGTATTCAAGAAGCGCTTGCTGCGTAACGCTATGAACATCACCCTCCAAGAGCACCTTTCCGTAGGCCCCGTCATCGTACTTCGCCATGTAGTGAGCGAGTACTCGAAGCTCCAAACCGGAAGCATCAGCACCGATCTGCACCCATCCTTCAGGGACGTGGAACAGGGCACGACCCTCAGCACCAAACGGGTTGCCAACCTTCGGTATCTGTGTAAGCGGTGGTCGGACATGCGAAGCACGATGCGTAACCGTGCCTGTCTGGATGACACCGCCGTGGATGTGCGGGAGGCCAGTGATCTTGCCGCCCTCCACCCCATCGGCAGTGAAGTTTTTCAGAAGCGACTGCTTACCCTCAGCCAGCGCACCGAGGAAGTCATCAAGGAGCAGGTATTCCCTGATCTTCTTGACAGGCGGATAGTTGAGGCCCTTCAGCGTGTTCGCGTCTACTTTCGGAACACCGCCGTCTGTAAAGACCTCGGGCTTCCACTTGTAGAGCACGATCATTCTGTTGGCGATGTGCTGACGAGAACTCGGATTGAACTCGATGGTGCGGAAACGTTCGAGCGGAACACCCTTGACATAGCCGAACTTCTTACTGTTTGTCTTCGGCGTGAACATCCCGCGTGACACCTGCCAGCTTCCGAACTCTTTCCTTAACTCCTGATCGAGTGCCTGCCGTTTCCCTGCGAGCGAGGCTTGGAGTTTGATAGCACCATCAATATCGAACGGCCAACCATTTCTCTCCTGCTGATGCAGGTAGGCAGCTAGCTCGTGCTCTGTCTCAATTGACTCAGTGCTAACGCCTGCGGCACGAAGCCGCTGCGCCAGAATCTTGGTAACGTGCGTGTCGCTTTCGCAACGCTGCTGCATGAGTGGTGTCCACTGCGACCAGTCCTCGATCTCGACACCAACCTTCTGAACGCCGAGCCTGTAGCCCCAGGCTTCTAAGCTGTGCCTGCCGATCAGCTTCTTCGGCAGTTGGCCCTTCGCTGCGCGCTGCCAATCGCTGTCCTTGATGTGTGCCCATCGCATTATTGCCATGACGTAGGTGTCACGCAGTTCACCCTTGAGTTCAACAACCGGATACAGCTTCTTGACAACGGGGTTGTCGAAGCGGATGCCGTTGTGCGTGTAGACCTTCTCGGCCTCGCTAAGGAGCGATAGCCCTTCCTCTATACTGTGGAACCCCGGCGCACTGTTGGTGCAAGAGACGACTCGATCTGAATCCATGTCTCGCAGCACCAAGCAGTGCAAGCGGGTTGTAGCATCGAGGAGACCATCAGTCTCCACGTCAAACGCGACGTGTTTCAAGACGGCCTCCTTCGATTATGATGTGGGGATGCTTCAGAACGCGGGATTGCAACTCGGTGCAGGACAGTCAGCAGGATGCGGTAGCCGCCCTCTTTCGCCGCAATCCAAGCAGAGCCAATAGCCATACTCACCCTCTGGCGTCACGAGACGCTTGTGCCCGAACGTGCGGCAGTAGTTACGAGCGTACTCTCGCTTGCTAATCCGCGAGGGTCGTGTGCCGTCGCCCTTGCCACTGCCCGTCACCGTCAGGCCCTCCTTGATGTCTGCCTTGCTGGAGTTGGGGTCAAAGTCGAGGAGATTCTTCTCGCTGAAGTAGCTAGCCATCAGACTCTTCCAGCTTGCGTAATAGGCACCATCCGTACTTCTCGGACATAGGTGATTGTTCGGATGTCTACCATGTTAGAAACGGGGTCGTCGATGTTCTCGATTGCGGCAGGAACCCAAGGAGTTGGCAAACACAGTTTGGCCATTTGATGCATCTGCCGAACCACCCCACCGTTATACGTCTCGAAGTGGTGCCTCATCTGCTCGTTGATGTACTGACGCAGCCTTGTAACTTCGCGATCTAGCGCGAACGCACATGACTCCCAATCCCTAGCAAGGCGGGCTCTACGTTCTACCTCCTTGCGTTTCTTGCCGAACAGTGGCATGAAGCTGGCCCAAGAAATTGACACCATCAGAATACCTCCTCTCTTACCGGCCCTGGGGTCTCATCCTCAAACCCATGATCCTTCGCTGACGACTGACTTGGAGCACCGGTCTCATACAACATCCCTGTGTCGTAGTCGTAGCCGATGTAGAACAGTTCACCCGTGGAGCGGCCAGTGTAGCGGTCCTTAAGGACGCGGAAGACCGTCGTTTGACGAGTGGCTTCCGTAGCTGCTTGTTGGTCTCGCTCCAGGGCGAACATGTAGTGGCTCCAGTAGCCAATAGACCTGGAGCCTTTGAAATGACGAATGGTGACTCGCCCGCCTTCTTCGTGAGACCTACCTTCAGGCGTAGCGAGGTGCGAAATGAACAGGATCGTGCAGGGGAGCTTCTTCGACAACATCGCCATCTCGGACATAATGACTTCAAGCGCCTTGCGCTCATCATCCTGCCAAGCAGCGAGTGCTGTGAGGTGATCGAGGAAGAAGTACTGCACGCCATGTGCGTGATGTAGGTACTCCATCTTCTCTTTCACGATCTCCCAATCGTTGTTGCCGAAGCTGTCGTAAAGAAAGACCTTGCCCGACTCCATGAGCGTGGCCCATGCGGTGTCGAAGTCTTCCGTCGTCCACCCGCTGTCAGGGATGTGGAACGTCTTCTTGGCGAGCTTTCCTGCAATGCGAGTCGCTGTCTCTGTGGTAGCCTGCTCCAACGAGAACACGCCGACAGGCACCTTATGTTCGACCGCCATGTGCTGGATGCACTGTGCAAAGAAGTCTGTCTTTCCGATACCTGTACCAGCACCGAGGGCGTACAACTCTCCGAGACGAATCCCGAATGTCATCTCCGTCAGCTTCTCGAAGGGCCAGGAGAGACCATGTGCTGGCCGCGCCATTACTGCGTCCTTCAGATCGGCCATGTCCACGATGCCTTCGGGCCGGTACTCCTTGGCCCGCCACATCGCGTTGACAAGCTCCTCGGTACGCCCTTCCTTCAGCATCTCGTTCGCATCTTTGAGCGGAAGCTCTGCAATCCGCGCTCGGGCACCGAGCACCTCGGCGGCGACCTTCGAGGCTGTACGCCCTGGCTCGTCCATGTCGAACATCAGCACGACTTCATCGAAGCCGTTGAAGTACTCCTTGTGCTTCGCGAAGTACTTTCTGATCTGAGGCCCTGCGCCGCAGCCAATGGAAACCACCGGCCACTTGTTGCCCTGCACCTGCGACATCGTGAGCGCGTCCACTTCGCCCTCGGTCACGACGATCTTCTTGCCTGTCTTCGGCCAGCACTGCGAGCCGAAGGGCAGAGCATCGGAGATGTCGCCAGTGACCATGAACGTCTTGTCGGGGAAGCGAATCTTCTGCGCGACGAGTTGTCCATCGGCATCGAAATACGGCGCGATCTGGACGGGCTTGCCTTTGAAGTTGTCGCTGCACTGGTAGCCGAAGTGCTTGCAGGTCGCGTCAGTGATCTTCCTGGCTCTAAGACCGCGCGTCTCGCCCGAAATTAAGTCCACCATGCGCGGCCTTTTTCTAACGGAAATTTCGTCACCTTGAGTGTGAGCGCCACACGAGAAGCAGTGGGTGTGACCATCAGAGAAGAGAGAGTTTGCATCGCTCGACCCGCACTCTCCACAAGGAAGATGCTGAACGAACGTGCTCTCATTCGCGATCACGGCCAGCCGCTTTGTCGAGCGCTGCGCCGATAGGAGCCCACCAAGCCTTGGCGTCGAATGAGGGACATGCCTTCTTTACGCCGTCGAAATCGCGGTGACCAACTACCTTAGCACGCCCGTAATACTGCTGATAAAGCACGGTGAGTGCGTGTTCCAGCGTCGTCATCTGTTCCGGCGTAAAGTTGTTGGCTGGTTGTCCAGCTTCATCGACGCCACCAACTAAGCAGATGCCGAGAGACTGCCAGTTCTCACCTTCGACATGAGCACCAATTGCCCAAGTAGGACGGCCAAGCTCTCGCGTGCCGTCACGCCGAATGACGTAGTGGTAGCCAACGTCAACCCACTTCCGCTCCTTGATGTGCCACTCACGAATCTCTTTGACGCCGATGTCCTGAAACGGCTTGGTCGCGGAGCAATGAACAACGAGAAAGTTTGTTGCCTTCCTGCGTTGGTATTCTGATTCTTCCAGATATGCCATTCAGCCCTCCATGAGCTTGAGTGCGTATTCCAACGAGCGTTTATTCACAGGCTCGTCGAGCCACGCTTGAGGGATGAGCTTGTCTGCGTACTTGAAGCCCTTCGTCCGACACCACGCGGCATACGTCGTCTGCGATTGTTTGGAGATGCGCTGTCTAGAGTTTGAGAAGACGAAGCGAATGTCGAGAGCGGAGTGCTGCGCTTGAACCAGCAGATGCTTCTGCCGGTCAGCAGTTACGAATCTGCCCTTGGTCTCGACGACGATGCCGTTGCTGAGAAGGAGGAAATCAGGGGTATACTTGCGCGGTTTTTCTGGCTGGCGAAACTCGATGACAACCTGCTCATACTCGTATCGAATGCCGTCCGCTTCTAACTGCGCTCTCACCTGTTCCTCCAGACCAGACCGCACTCCGTATTTCAGAAGTGCGGCCTGCTGTGAGGTCTTCTTCATCTAAGGCTTGGGTATGTGCGGCGACAACCAGTTGTTATCCAGCGCACTATCCAGCGCCACAAACACGCTGTAAATATCCTGACCAGACTTCGCTGGGGAATTTTGTCCAAGAACATTTACCAAAGCGATGGCCTCTGCTTCGCTCATTACAAGTGTTATTTCCATAGGAAGAGGCACAGCGGGCTTTACCCGCACAATCGTCACGCGGGCCATTAGAACTCGTCTGCCGATCCACCCGCTGCTGGCTCTTCATCCTCGTCTGCCGCACCCTTCGCAGCAGCCGTAGCCGGAGCACTCTCCTCTTCAATCTCTTCAGACTCGAAGCCGAAGTATTCAGCGTTGCCGCCAAACTCTACCAACTCGATGACCTGCACAGCGTACAACCGGAGCGAGGCACCAGCGAGGAACATGCCCTTCGTTTCCGTGGAGACCCGATCATACGGGACCAACTCGTAGCTCACGCGGATTGTCGAACCGCCGCCGATCCGCATGGTTTTATCTGGCACGCCCTGCGCGTTGAAAATCGCTGGCTGGCGTGTGAATACTTCACCAGCCTTGTTCTTGCCTGTGGCGTTCATCTTGAACGAGAAAACAAGAGCGCCAGTCTCAGCGCCGTCCTTATCAGTCTCTTTGCTGATCGGGAGATCAGCAGCCTTCACCTTCTTCGCGCCCTTCTCTGCACGAAGCTCTTCAACCTTTGCCTTTGCCACAGCACTGATCTGCTTTGCAAACGCAAGAGCTTCTGCGCCTTCGAGCCGCAGCTTCACCGTATACACGCCGTTCTTGTTGAACTTCGTATCAGGCTTACTGAGATGTGGATAGACCGCCACACCTTTTGGCGTGGTGAGCAACTTCTTTGCCACTTGAGTCTCCTTGGGAAATGAAAGAAGGCCCCTGCTAACGAGCAGTGGGCCTGTAGGAACGATTCTTCGGACGAGCAGCCCCTTGAGGAGGGCAACCAGCGATACAGCGACGATCAGCGGAGTGAGAGATTACAACTTTTGGTTTTTGTTGTTCAGCACGCTGCTGATTGTACTTCTTGTTATTACGGCGGGACATCAATCCGGCCAAGCGTCAGAAGCCTCCACGCCAACAACCCGTGGGCGTCCGCCGATATATTCGATCTTCATACCTCTGTACTCCTTCGTGAATTTCATCAAACACAACCTGAGTGCACGCTCGCTTGCCGCTGCGAGTTGCTCTGACGTACTCAGCCAATTCTGAACCGTGATGCCTTCTACTTCGATGAGCACATTGTCGAGCCGGAACTTCACATTGAACGTGCGGCGCTTCATTCGGGCACCGCTTCCCATGAGGTGTAAATCCACGCCTTCCTACCACGACGAGTCAGCCGTGTCGCAGCCGTCAAAATGATCTTCTGCTGATCGAACTCCAGTTCGCGAAGACGCGGGCGGATGGTGCTGCCAGAAATGTTCAGCGCGACTTCGATCTCGTCAGCAGTCGCACCGTTCAGGCCCTGCGCGAGGATGTAGTCGTAGACGCGCTGCTGAATCGTCGGGACTACTGGCTGCACCGACGCTAAAGCTTGGGCGCTAGTGTCCTGCGGGGTTGTCATTACTTCTCCTTTTTGTTTTAGTAGAGAGTCTTGAGGGGAATCTCAGTGAAAGCTGTCAAAATTGTCTCTTCAGCTTGAATGCGAATACCGACGATCTCCAGAGTATCACTCGCGTACAGGGCTGGGAAACGTCGTGCAAATTCAACGATGGTTTTGACTGCTTGGCCTACAGTGTCATAGGTGTTTTTACCAACGAGTATTGCCTGTGGACTGTTGCCGGGATCGCGGTTGAGATAACGAACCGTTGAATCTCCATCAGTTGTCGTGGATGGTCAGTCGAAACGAATGATGGCGCAGAGAGAAGAAGGAAGGAGCAAGTCGCTCTCTAACTTCTGGATGTACTCGTAGAGTTCTTTGCGTCTTTGACAGAGCGCTGCGTAAGCGTTTCCGACTGCACATTGATCTTTGGCGTCGGTTGCTGTGAACCTGCACCACGCAGCTTCCAAATCCTGCACGATTTCAAATGCTTCGAGACTGACAGCCACGACCACGAACTTCTTATTGCGGTCTGGCATTGAGCGGAGAGCCTTCTTTAGAGAAGAGCGGGGACGAAGGTGACGAGGATACCGACGCCAAGACCAACGACAAAGGCGACAGCATGAATGAGCCGACGCATCGACGTGGCGCGAGCAAAGATGCGCTGCGCTTCGTGAATGCACGGACCAACAGCGTTGTCGAGAACGCGCGTGCCCCAGGGCGTGCGAACGTAGGTCGTTCCGTCCTGAGTCTGGTACGTCGTGCCATACAACCCGCGAGCGGGATGGAAGGCGACAGGGTTAGTGTGCCGCTTCATAGAACGGTCTTCTCCTTTTGTTGTGGTGGTTCTACCGGAGCCTGTGTGGTTACTGGCCGAACTAGCTGATCTAAGACGAGAGCAACGTAGGTATCACCAGCGGTGTGCAGAGCGAGTGACCCGTGATAGGCACGCAGAGCGAGTACTGTGGTCTTCTGTTGCTTTAGATAGAAGGCGAGAACTCGGACGCCCTTACAGACATTGAGTCGTCGCTGAAACAGTGAACCGCATCCACATTCTTCCTCGAACTCGTGTTGCCAGTACTTCGGGACCACCTGCATGAGTCCAACAGCGCCTCGCGCCGAGACAGCCATCGAGTCGCCGGTCCAGTTTTCTACGTGTGAAACAGCGATGGCAAGCGCGACAGAGACACCAGCGCGACGGGCCTCTTGGGATACGAGGGTGTCACGTTGTTCGGAGAATGACAGGGGCACAGCGGGAAGTGAGACGACGGTGCCGTCGCGTTGCACACGAACAGCGGCGATGAGCAGAAGAATAGCAAGCCACAACAGAACGCTGAGTTGAATACCAGCCCACGGAATGCGGAAGAGAGGCTTCATACTTCCTCTTTCTCCCACGTACCGTCGTGATAAACGAGACATGCATGACACTCTTTGCAAAACAACGCTGCTCCTTCACGAGCATCACCAACCGCGATCTCGTACAGCGTAATGGTCTTCTTGTCGCAGACTTTCATCTTTATCCCTCCCAGGGATAGAACTAGGCAAAGAAGTAATCCGACGCGAGCACGCCATTCACATCCAGTTTGCCCTTCGCCGGAGGCTCAGGACATTTCAGCGGGTCTGCGTGTTGATCTGCGAACTGCTGATGGAGCGAAGATACGACATCCTGCATCGTGTAGAGCCTCACGAACGATTGCCTACAACACCGAGCCAGTACGCCGCAATCTGTTGGTAAGGTGCCGTAGCTATCGTGGATCATCGCGAAGGCTTCAACACCTTCTGCTGCTGCCTGTGAAACAGTGAGCATCAGCGCCGCTGCATCAAGAGAATGCACGATGTTCGGACTGATCGCGTTCGCCTGCTTCAGAGGATCAAGGTCGTCTGTCGCGATGTTGATACGAGGACGCACAATCTTTCCAGCGAGCACGGTCGTGATCTGCTGACGTTTCCAGCGCACGTACTCTTGCCGTACACGAAAGCCTGTTACTGGCACCGTCCACTCCACTCGATGACCAGTTTTGACGATGCCGCGAGCGCAGCTTTGCATCCACTTCATACCCTCGGCTGCTTTGACGACAACTTCACCGAGCGCATCCCATATCAGATCAGCGAGCAGCGCGCACGCTGCATTCACCTGTGACTTGTCCTTCGTCCCGTCGCTAACTGTGAACAGCGACTTCACCTCGTGCCAGTTGTCCAAGCCACGGAGGTACTCGCGCAACTGCATCTTGAACCCGAAGCGCTTCGAGCCGTAGCCAAACGTCATCGTCGGTCGCTTGGTGAGCTTGCGCGTCACCAGCTTCGAGCCTAACAGCTTGGCAGCGATTGGATCGCTAGGAGCCAATCCCTCCAGCTTGTCGAGCACTTTCTCCGCGATGTACTGGTAGATGTCCTGCGGTTGCATCTGCGGGAGCACGTTCACAGCAGCGCCGCCGATCTCATCGCGCAGCATTGCAGAAAAATGTTGTAGCCCGTTGCACGAACCATCCATGCTGACCGGCAGTGAACAGACGTACTCCTCGTTCTTCTCATCTGCACGCATCAGATTGCGCCATTCGCAGCAGAACGCGAAGAACTGCAAAGGATCATCAGCGGTAGACCACCACAGGTCACCAAATGGATCATCAGCAACTCTCTTGATGTCCTGTGTGTGCGCATAGACCCAAGACACGCGCTTGTCGAACGTCATCTTCGAGAACTTGCCTTCAGGAACTTCCCCGAGACAATTGGCTCCGTGGATCGCGAGCCACTGCGCGCCAAGGTCATCGACGGGTTTCCCCTGAGCAAACGTGAGCAGCGCTTTCGCAATGTCGTTGCCCTGGGGCTGGAGATAATCCGCGATAGGATAAATTCTGCCACGAAAATCGACAGAATAGGGGAAGAAGATCGCCCCTTCCTCTACTACACTCTGCGCTGTGTCGAGCACCCGCTGCACCTCGCGCGCTCGCAGCTTCCTATCATGGTTCTGTTCCTTAATACGTCCTGCACGCTTGGCCCATGCCTTGCGTGTCACAGGGTTGGTGTCGATGTCGGGTGGGCGGTTGGGCTCAGGCTCTGGCCTGAATAAAGGAAGACCGGCCACGCCTCCGCCGCGCTGCTCTATGTCGCGAAGCAGATCATACACGTCACGATTGATTCGCCATGCTGTGTTTTGCAGTGCGTTGAGCGCCTCATACACCAGCGGCATCTCGGTACATTCTAACCCTCGTTGAAATGCAGTATCTCGCTCATCAGAAAACATTGGCTTACGAACGAGTGAATACTTCCCGCGTAACGCGAATCTAAAACCGCCACGATTCTTCTTATCCCACTGCTCTGCTCGTTGTACTCGCCACTGCAACGGCGGGACCACCATTGGTTGATTCTGTGCTTGTAGAATGGCGAGCGTGTCAGTGCGAGTAGTGAGCCACCCGCTAGTCTCTGGCGTTGACTCCAGATACAGCGTGGTCTTTTGCTTTCCTCGTGTTATCCTCGTGTGTTTCACTGTCTCTACCAGGTCAGTGGAATTAACAAGGAGTTCAATAAGCTTTGCGCCTACGGTCATTCTGATTCTTGGAGGCATGACCAGATCGGCAGTGTCTAACGCTTTTCCTTCCTGATCCTTTGCTGTTCTTACTGCGTGATCCATTGACCGCGCCATGTGTGCATAGCTCGACGTGCGAAAGTGCTTGAGCTTGTACTCGAACAGCCCCGGCGCTGTCTCTTGCAAACGTCGGTAGCGAAGCTCATCAATGATGAGGTCACTAATCTCGCAGCAGATCGTTGCATATTCCCTGCGCTTGGTGATTCCGTCGAGCACTACTTTGAGTGTCATGTATGCGGCGACAGGTACAGAAATACGCTCGATCCACCCGTGAGCGGCAGATTTAGTACCACCACCTTGTGGTCTTCCTTCCTTCTGCATCCACTCAATGATAGTCTTCTCTAGCGGCTCGATGCCGAACTTCATAAGCTTCCTCGCTACGTCAGACCGAGCAAAATCTCCTCGCTCTGCTTCCTTCTTTACCTGCTGACGAAACAGGCGTTCACCTTCGGCTAACGCTCTGCTTTCCCGCTCGCGCTGCTTGTCGAAATCCGCTTGTGTAAGTTGTAGCTGCAATTATCCCTCCTCGGTATAGAGTTGGGCGTAAAAACAAGGTCCGGTGCCACTCCGGCTATGAGCGAGTTCCTGTTGCTGCTCCTTTGGCTCATGTCGGGGCAAGGGCGTGTTGTACTACGGAATCACTGCGAAATGACTCTGTGATTACCTCCAGTTTAGACAACAGGTAATAACAGCCACGGTGTAACAACTGTGTCGTAACTTCTTAAGAAACCTCTTGTTATTCACTCTAGGGTAACCTCTGGTAGTAACCTTGGGTACCTACCGGAGCCTATGTGGTGAGGCCACAAGTATACCGCTAAGGCGTATATCCCCGCTACGACGCGAGGTTACACGCGCTGTTATGATCGCTGTTTAGTCCGTTGAATATTTGGCGGGCATTATTCCAACATAGGAGGTCGGTTGTTTAGAAGCTGCGCCCCATGTTTGCCAATACTGTCTCACCTTTTCAGGGTTAGCTGTTTTCCATGTACGACTAAATACAAGTTGACACTGGCAGCATGTACCACTACAAGCATAACGTGTAGTAATGTGTCCAGACGTACACGGTTTTCCCGTAAAGTATCGTTTGAGCCCCCGCTGTTGTGCATTTTTGCGTGAAATTAGCCTCACTTTCCCCCCTTGAGCTTGTAGGTCTTCGCTATTTCGCGCAGTATCACATCCACTGCATCCGACTGCGACAGTGGCGTAGACAGCCCCGCACGCTGCGCGTAGAAGGCTTGAAGCGCTTCGAGTAACTGCGTGGTGTCTTCTGGTAAGCGGACGCCTAACTGCTGGCGGCTAGGTTTCTTAGGCATGATTTCTCCTTAGCATGGGGCACTCTGATAGGGGCCGCAGCTTTGCCCGCCGATAGATGGCTCGTCTTTGGAGTTGTGTAGCGTGGCGCTTGCAGTAGTGCCAGTGATAGCCACCCCACGTTACGCAGGTATTTGCTATGTGCGGTGCGGGCTTGTTCCAGCCTGCTATACACTCCCAATCCGTTAGGCTGCGTTCGGTTGGCTTGTCGGCCATACATCCCCCGACTACCTCCCCAACGGTGCCGGATCGCGAACTTCGTCACGCTGTTCTTCATCATCCCTCCTTGGGAATCCTGCGAGTTATGAGCTTGCGTCCCAACCGTTGAGCATCGCGCTTCACCTGCACATCACGCGCAACATCAGCGATGGGATCGTTGGGAAACTCCTGCTTACCTCCCGGCAACAACGACACAAAAGCCGGGCGAGCCATGCGTGGCCCGTCGTTCATACGTCCTCCTTCTGGTGATAGTGATACGCTAGCAGCCTGCTACAGGTCGTACAAGGCTCTGGCCTCCCGTGCGGTAGGCCGTAGGCGTACTCCTGGTGACCTAGCAGAGCTTTGGAGGCTTACTCTTCAGCGGGGAACATGCAGTCGTTGTACGTCATTTCTGACTCTTCGCGGCCCCACTCGTGGATGACGTTCTCGTCTCCGAGATGGAAGTCAGCGCGGAAGTCTTCGATGCTCTGGAAGTCTCCGAAGTTCTTGTCAATCCACTGTGCAACGGCCTCGCGGTCGCGCACGTCTCCAATGTTCTCCATGTCGGATGTGTCCAGGGACTTTTCGTAGGCACAGAGGCCAACTCCGGGTTGCCAGATGTAGCCGACAACCTGGATTTGCTGCTTCGTGACTGTGTAGCGCATGGATTAGGCCTCCATCTGTAGGTAGCTCTTGAACATCGTGAACACTTTGTTAGTCGCGTCTTCGCGTATGGCAACCTCACGTTTGGCATTGAAAGGCTTGTAGCGTCCGGGCTCGTTTGCTTTCCAGCGTGGAGAATCGGGCGACCACGGCGGATAGATGATGGTGCCAACCCGTCCGCTATCTAGGCCACTACCTAGGAGTACAACGACGTGTGTGCCGGGCTTGAATGAGCGGCGCATTACTCCCCCTTGGGGCTACAGCCCCTCATGTAGTCGTAACCGTCGAACCAGTGGACATCAGGCACGCCACTTGTGTCCTCGCGTGAGCAATGCTCTTGAGCTTCTGTCAGTGTGACGTTGCTACGGATCGTGCGAGGTTTGCAGCCTTGGCGAAATCTGATGATGCGATAGATGCGAAGCGCTCGCATCTCTGCTAGCATGGCGTCGTATTCTTGTAGCATGGCGTCGTATTCTTGCTGCGTCATACGGCCGCCTTGTGATAGACGATCTGGCCCGTTGTGAGATTGACGCTAGCAATGAGCTTCCCGCTTGTTTCATCGTGACGGGCAATTGTGATCGTTGCCCAATCGTACGAAACGGGAAAACCGGATACGCCGCAGCACTGGGCGTTAACTACCACGTCATAGCCCCACGTTTGCAGCAGCGTGCTAATTCCTGTGGCTTTCGTGCCGAGCCTGGATGCTTCGCCCCTGGCTCCCTTGATGACTGCGCGGAAGTGTGCCATATGCTTGACCTCTTGGTGCGAGTGAGTGAAGCGGGGTACTACGGCGGGACTACTTGACGATTGGTGCAACTTCCGGCCTACGTACTTCAAGCAGCGTCGTTTGGTGCCCGTACATGTTCATGTGCCCCACACAAGCACGCTCTGCTTCGCGAATGCCTACGGCCTTTGTTAGCTCGCATGTGTAGCAGACAAGACAGACGGCCTTGAACTTCTTTGTCATTGCTTTCCCCTGATTGAGTAATGGCGCGCCGCTCGCATTGCACGAGTGTTGAGGGCTAGCTTGCTATCGCTTCCCTTGCGCGTCTTAGACGTTCGCACGCGACTACTAACGGGCGACCTTGGGGCTTAACCCCTCTGTCTTTTGACCTTCCCGCCTCACTTCACCTTGCGCGGTG
>Ga0137455_1000008_pt1 | contig 55948 bp, 50 predicted proteins | sample EasRivERMGT600_2_FD_102334 | JGI IMG/M metagenome (GOLD analysis project Ga0137455, IMG submission 102334) | Soil microbial communities from meander-bound floodplain in the East River, Colorado, USA - East River MetaG ERMGT600_2 | ecosystem: Environmental > Terrestrial > Soil > Floodplain ... | reverse complement strand
GGCGGCGGTGGATGCGGCGTGGCCGGAGTGCGCCAGCGCGCGGGGCGGGGTGCGCATCCTGCTCGACGAGCTCGACGCCGACGGCCGGCTGGTGCTGCACGAGCGGCACCTGGTGAGCAAGGAACTGATGGCCTCGGCGGAGAGCCGGCCGGGCCACAGCGCCAGCGCGCTGTTCCTCGCCGTGTGCTGGATGTGGCAGCCGCTGCCCGGCGTGATCTGGAAGACACGAGGCCCCGGCCTCGCGCTCTACGTCGCGCAAGCGTTCGGCGTCGCCCTGACCCTCGCCGCCGCCCGCATCGTCGGCGTCTGGGAGTTGGCGGGCGTGAAGCAGCCGGATCTCACCCGGCCGATCGAATTCAAAGCCGACGGCCCATTCGCCATCGTGCGACATCCGATCTACCTGGGTTGGGTGCTGATGGTCTTCGCGACGCCGGTCATGACGACGTCGCGGCTGCTCTTCGCGGTGACGAGCACGCTCTATCTGATCGCCGCGATTCCGTTCGAGGAGCGATCGCTGCTCGAAGCGTTCCCGGAAAAATACGGCGCCTACCAGAAGCAAATGCGCTGGCGGCTGATTCCGTTGATCTGGTAACTAGCCGCGCCAGCCCTTGGTCGGCTTCGTGAAACGCGCCGGAAGCTTCGCGCGATCGATGGGCGCAGCCGGCGGCTGTTCCGCTTCGAGCTGGTCCACGTCCTGATCGTCTTTCGGCAGGCCTTCAAGTTGATCGGTAAACATCATCGATTGATGTGACGGCACTTCGAACTTCTTCCCGCAGCTCTTGCACGTCACTTCGTCGTCGAGGCGAAGAAGGTGATCCCTCAGCTTGTCGAACTTGGCGCGGTCCTCGCCCTGCGGCTGGCGATCTTTACGCTTCGTGCGCCGCATCCAGCGGAGACTGTACTCATTCACCCGCTTGCATCGCGGACACGGAAACTTCGCCGGCCGGTTTTCCGGCTTCTCAATGAAGAATGCTTTCTCGTCAAACGCCACACCTAGATAATAGCTGCCAGTGTCAGTCGTCTTCTACATTTCTGGGCACGGGTTCGGCCACGCCTCGCGGTCCATCGAAATCATCAACGCCCTGATTGAACGGCAGCCGCATCAGCGCGTGATCATCCGATCGTCGGTCGCGTCGTGGCTGGTCAAGCGAACCGCGTCTCCCGGCGTCGTCCTATCCCCCGCCGAGGTGGATACCGGCGTCCTTCAACTCGACAGCCTGACACTTGACGCCAACGCATCCATTGCGCGCGCGGAGGCGTTCATGGCCACGTTTCAGCAACGCATCGCGACGGAGGTCCAATTCCTTCGTGAGCACGATGCCGTGATGACCATTTCCGATTTGCCTGCGCTCGGCATTGCGGCCGCCACAGCCGCGGGAATCCCCGCGCTCGCGAGCGGGAATTTCACCTGGGACTGGATCTACGAGCACTACCAGGGCGGCGAGAACGTTGCCGCACAGATCGGCGCGGTCTATCGGGACACGACCTTGGCGTTGCGGATGCCGATGTGGGGAGGGTTCGAGACCATGCCGAAGATTTGGGATGTCCCGTTCGTCGCTCGCCGATCGCGACGCGGGCCCGATGAGGTCCGCCAGGCGTTGGGGATCCCCATCGACACGCGGGCCGTCCTCACGTCATTCGGTGGATACGGACTTGATGGCCTGAACGTCGACGCGCTTCGCGCTCTTTCGGGCTATCACGTGCTGCTGCCGGGAATGATCGACGAGACCGCGATGTACGACGGTGGGTACCGCTACGAAGATCTTGTGCGCGCCGTCGATGTCGTCGTCACGAAACCCGGATACGGGATCATTTCCGAATGCATCGCCAATGGCACCGCGCTGCTCTACACATCGCGTGGTGACTTTCGTGAGTATCAGGTTCTGGTCGATGCCATGCCGGAGTTCTTGCGATGCAAGTTCATCGATCATGCCGACCTGTACAGCGGCAATTGGCAGCCGCATCTCGATGCGCTGCTCGCGCAGCCCGGTCCGCCGGTCAAACCGGAGACCAACGGCGCCGACGTCGCGGCTGATATCCTGTTGGACATCCTTGGATGACCGCGCCAACCGCAACCCCTGAACCTGGCTGGGAACCCGCCGAGCCATTTCCGTCGCCCCAGGACACTTTTCTCGCCGACGGCGATCGGGTCCGGCTCGCCTACTTTCGGAGGCCGGGCGAAGCCGATTTGTATGCGAAAGCCTGGTTCGGGGCGAAAACGATGGGCCCGCCGGGCCACGTCCACGGCGGCGCCATGGCCGCGACGCTAGACGAGGCGATGGGCGCCGTCTGCTGGATGAACGGCCACAAGGTGGTCGCCGCCACCATCACGATCAACTTTCTGGCGATGCTGCCGATCGAAACGGAAACCATTGTCGAGGCGAGGATCGAGCGGATCGACGGACGCAAGGTGCAGCTGCGTTCGAGCATAAAAAATCCCTCGGGACTTGTCGTCGCCGAGGGATCTGGATTGTTTATCGTCTTGAAAGAGGACGCGCTAAAGGCGCTCGAACGTCTGTGAAGAACCTTCGTGAAGAACGTCCGCGAAGAACGTCCGTGAAGAACCTCAGTCCTTAACTACCGTTATGAGCGTCCAGATCTTCGGGACGTTCACCTTCTCGATCGATACCGGCGTCAGCTCCGCCTGGTGGAGGAAGCCCGGCAGATCCAGATCGGCGGTGAAGCCGATGTGCACGGTCATCGGCGAGATCGCCGTCTCGAATTTCGACATCAGCGCGTTCGCGCTCTTGAAGTGATTCAGGATCACGACGCGGCCGCCGGGACGGCAGACGCGATACATCTCTCTCGCCACCGCAACCGGATTCGGGACCACGCTGATCACATACGGCGCATAGACGACGTCGAACGAGTTGTCGGCGAACTGGAGCTTGGTCGCGTCCATCTCGACGAGGTTGCAGTGATCGAGATTCTTCTCATCGATGCGCTTCTGCGCCTTCGCCAGCATCTTGCTCGACAGATCGATGCCGGTGACGATCGACGTCTTCGGATAGAGCGAGAGATTGATGCCGGTGCCAACACCGACTTCGAGAACTTCCGTCCCGGGACGGATCCGCATCTTCTTGATCGCTTCGAGGCGACCGGGATGCAGCGTTGGCCCATACGTGTAGTCGTAGACCTGCGCAATGTTCTGGTAGACCTTCTCGACGAAGTCCGTACCGACCGTCGTGACCGACAGTGCGCGCGTTGCCGCGTCGCCCGAACGTGTGGTCTCGTGCTCAAATATGGCCATATTTTTCGCTTTCGCTGACTCGGACCGGACTATACCACGTCAAGAACGTCAAGGGCCGCGTCCAATCGGCCTGACGGAGTCGAGATTTGCACCCCAGCTGCCATCCCCTTGATGGCCGCGGCGATCTCCCTGGCTACCAACACACCTTCCGCCGCCGCCGCTTCCGCGCTCGTCGTCTTGCGCATGCGCTCGACGATCGCGTCGGGCACCGTGACGCCCGGCACTTCGTTCGCCATGAACTCGGCGTTCAACACGCTCTCGAACGGCCAGATGCCGACGATGATCGGCAGCCGCATCGGTTCGACGCGCTTGAGGAAGCGTTCGAAAGCGGCCACGTCGAACACCGGCCTCGTCACCGCGAATTCCGCGCCCGCCTCGACCTTAAACTCCAACCGGCGGAGCTCCTGATCGAGATCGCGTGACGGATTCACCATCACGCCCGTATGAAACCCCGTCGGCTCGCCGAGCGACTGGCCGCCGATGTCGAGCCCGTGATTCAAGCGGTTGATCACGTTCGTCAACCCGATCGAATCGACGTCGAAGACCGCTGTGGCATCGGGAATGTCGCCAAGGTTCCGCACATCGCCGGTGATGCCGAGCACGTTGCGCACGCCCATCGCGTGCGCGCCGAGAAGATCCGACTGGATGCCCAGAAGGTTCCGATCGCGACACGAATATTGCAGCAGCGCTTCAATCCCAGACTGTTGTTGCACGAGCACTGCCACCGACAGGGCACTCATCCGTGCCCCGGAGCGCGGGCCGTCGGGAATCGTGACCACGTCGACGCCGCGCCTGGCGAGCTTGGCGGCGCCTTCGATCGCCCGCGACGGCACGTGACCGCGCGGCGGCATCAGCTCGATGGCGCGCACGAACCCGCCGTTCACCAGCTTGCGCGCGAGCATCGACTTTTCCTCGCGCTCGATCGCCGGCTTCGCGTTCAGCTGACTCGCGATTGCCAGGGAACTCTGGCTCTTCGCGCCGCCCGCATCCGCTTGACGCGCCAGCCCCGGCCCCATCGACTTCGCCGCGAGCGCAATCTGCCGGATATGTTCCGGCGTCGTCCCGCAGCACCCGCCCACCAAGCGCACACCGGAGGCAATAAAGCGCCGTGCATACGACGCCATGTATTCCGGCGAGCAGAGATAGAGATTGCGGCCCTCGATATCGCGGGGCTTACCCGCGTTGGGCTGCGCCGAGAGCCATACATCTACGATGTCGGAGATGCGCTCGACAGTTTCAAGCATCGGCGCGGGTCCAACGCTGCAGTTAATGCCGACCACGTCAGCGCCGCGCTTGATCAGTTCGGGAGCGAATTGCTCGGGCGGCGCACCGTCGAGGCTGGCGCCATCCTCTTCCGTAGTCATTTGCGCGACGATCGGGAGATCGCAGATGCTGCGCACCGCGGCAATGGCGGCGCCGATCTCGTTGAGGTCGCGGAAGGTTTCGAGGATGAAGAGGTCGACCTTGCCGTCGAGCAGGGCCTGCGCCTGATCGCGGAACATCGCCTCCGCTTCGTCGATGCCGGTCTTGCCCCACGGCTCGACGCGCACGCCGAGCGGGCCGATCGCGCCGGCGACATACGCCTCGCTCTTCGACTTCTCCGCCGCCTTGCGCGCCAGCTTCGCGCCGGCGAGATTGATCTCGCGAACCTGATCGCCCAGGCCGAAGCCGCGCAGCTTCATGCGATTCGCGCCGAACGTGTTGGTCTCGATCACGTCGGCGCCGGCTTTCAAGTACTCGGAGTGCACGTCGACAACGAGCTCGGGCTGCGATTGATTGAGCGACTCGAAGCAGCGGTTGATGAAGACGCCCTTGCCGTACAGCATGGTGCCCATCGCGCCGTCGCAGACGAGCACACGATCATCTAACGCATTGAGAAAAGGCTTCAATTGAAGGTCGTAATATTACAGACGGCCCCCGGGGCCGCATAGTTCTGAGTGAACGCAATTTACGTGAACGCGATTTACCGCGCAGCGATCGGCGCCTTCTCGCTGTCGGCCGCCGGAACCAGCAGCTCCGTCTTGTCCCACACGAAGTCGTCCTTGCTGTAGACGGCGAGCTCGTAGTCCTTGCCCATGAAGATCGCCGACACCGGGCACGCCTCTTCGCAGTAGCCGCAGAAGATGCAGCGCGTCTTGTGGATCTGGTAGACCGACGCGTATCGCGGGCCGGCCATCACGGTGCCGTCGTTCTCGGCGGCCTCGAGATAGATCGCATCAGCCGGGCACGCCACCGCGCACAGCCCGCACGCCACGCACTTCTCCAGGCCGTTTTCGTCGCGCATCAGCACCTGTTTCCCGCGATAGCGCGGAAACATCGGCATTTTCTGAGCGGGATAGTTCACCGTGATGGGACGACGGAACAGGTGCTTGAAAGTAAGCGCAAAGCCTTTCACGAGCGGACCGAGCATATCCGTAAATGATAACATTTCAGGTTGTCAGGTCGTCGGGTAGTCAGGTCGTCGTGCGTTTGACTACCTGACCACCTGACCACCTGACTACCTGTGCTCCAAGAGCCTAAGTTCCTGTCGGCAGGGCAGTTCCTGCTTACGACGCTGGTCGTCAAGCTGGCCGCGATGGCGGCCCTGGCGACCATGTTGGCGAGGTATCGCCGCTTCCGCCACATCCTGATCTTCGAGCAGCGCAACTGGCCCGACCGCCTGGTCTTCGCGCTGGGCCTTGCCGTCCCCTTCACCGCCGGGGTCGCGTCGCGCGTGCTTCTCAATTACGACGCCGCGGATCTCACGCTCGAAGGCGCGCTGCTCGCGGGCTTGATCGCGGGTCCTTATACCGGCGCGATCGTCGGACTCTCGATGTCGCTGCCCGGGCTCGCGGTCGGCGAGTACGGCGCGCCGTTCTTTGCGGTCGGCTGCGGATTCGCGGGCGGTGGCTTCCGCGAGGCGTGCCCCAAGGAAGACATCTGGGACTTCTCGCCGTTCGTGATCTTCAGCCTGCCCCGTTACGTGTGGCGCATGCTGCGCGACATGCACGTCAACTGGCAGGTGCTGCTGTTCCTGGCGCCGGTCAGCCTCGAGTTCATTCGCCAGATGGTCGGCGCCCGCTATCCCCTGCGCCTCTTCCACCTCTCGAGCCCGGAGCCGTGGCTCACGCTCTTCGTCTACGTCGCCGCAATTCTCACCGTGTCGACGCCGATCAAGATCTGGAACAACGCCCGCATCGAGCATCGCCTGCAGGAACAGGAAAAGCTCCTGCTCGCCGCCAAGGTCGAGGCGCTCAAGAGCCAGATCAATCCGCATTTCCTCTTCAACACGCTGACGTCCGTGTCGTCGCTGATTCGGTCGCAGCCCGAGACCGCGCGCGCGGTGATTCAGAAGCTCTCCGGGCTGCTCCGCAAGCTGATGCAAAGCCAGGAGCAGTTCGTCACGCTGCGCGAGGAACTCGAAGCGATCGACGAGTATCTCGACATCGAAGTAATCCGCTTCGGCTCGCGCCTGTGCGTCAAGAAGTCGATCGCGCCGGATACACTGGACGTCATCGTGCCCAGCCTGCTGCTCCAGCCGCTCGTCGAGAACTGCATCAAGCACGGGCTCGCGCGCAAGGTCGGCCCCGGCACCATCACGATCAGCAGCCGCCGCGAGAGCGACCTCGCGATCATCGAGATCGAGGACGACGGCCTCGGGATTTCCGATGAGCGCGTGCCGCACGCGCTGTCGAGCGGCATCGGCCTGAGCAACGTCAACGAGCGCCTGCGCGTGCTCTACGGCGCCGAAGGCCGCTTCTCACTGGTCGGCTTGCCCGGCAAGGGCGCCATTGCGCGCGTCGAGATTCCGCTCGCGCTCGCCGCCGATGAGCGGATCACGGCATGAGCGCTGGCGCGAATTGCCCGGAAAAATAGCATGACTGCAGGGGCCCTTACCGCAGTCGTCGCCGACGATGAGCAGCTTGCGCGGGACGAGTTGTGCTTCCTGTTGGGCCAGCTCGAGGGCGTCGAGGTCGTCGGCCAGGCGGCCAACGGCGTCGAGGCGCTCGATGAAATCGCGCGGCACACGCCGGACGTCGCGTTCCTCGACGTGCAGATGCCTGGCCTGACCGGCTTCGAAGTCGCGCGGCGCCTGATGGAAACGGGAACCGGACCCAGCGTGATTTTCGTCACCGCCTTCGACCAGCGCGCCATCGAGGCCTTCGAAGTGAACGCCGTGGACTACGTGCTGAAGCCGGTCGATTCGACGCGGCTCGAGACCGCGGTAACGCGCGCGCGCAGGCGGCTGGGCGAAAACGTGCCGCTGCAGGGACAGCTCGACCGGCTCGTCAAGATGATGGCGGGCCAGAAAGACCGCCGGGATCAGGTAGCCGTCAAAGTAAATGACAGATTTGTCCTCGTCCGGGCCGACGACATCATCCATGCGTCGCTCGTCGAGGATTCGATTAATATTGTTACAAATCAGGTATCGGGCACGTCGAACGATCGGACCCTGGAAGAGCTGCACGCGCGGCTCGATCCCGAAGTCTTCTGGCGAGTGCACCGATCGCACCTGGTGAACATTAATAAGGTCAAGGAGATCGTCCCTTGGTTCAGCCGGAATTACCTCCTGAGGATGTCAGACGCGAAGGCGACGGAGATCCCAGTCAGCCGATCGCAGACCCGACGCCTTCGGGAATACCTGAAGCTGTAGTCTTCGCCGATCCCGGCGACGAAAACCCGGTCGCGTTCACCACGACGACGGATCCGTTCGCGCGCCCGACGACGGCGCTGCCGCTGGCGACCGACCATGACTCGGCGCAGATGATGCACCGGCTCGAGGTGTGGCGCGATGAGTTCTTCGCGTGGGTCCGCACGCTGGCCTCGGCCGCCGTCTACGCGACGCTGATCGTGACGTTCGGCTTCCAGGTCGCGCGCGTTGAGGGCCAGAGCATGGCGCCGACGCTGGCCGATCAGGATCGCCTGATCGTCAACAAGCTCCGCTATCGCCTCACGGCGCCGCAGCGCGGCGACATCGTGATGCTCTACTACCCGCTCAATCCGGACAAATCGTTCGTCAAGCGCGTCATTGCCGAGGAAGGCGACACCGTGCGCGTCGTCGATGGCCGCGTCTACGTGAATGACGTGCCGATGCGCGACGACTTCGTCCCGGCGGAGTACCGCAGCCACGATGACTGGGGCCCGCAGGTCATTCCCGAGGGCTATTACTTCGTGATGGGCGATCACCGGAACAACAGCTCCGACAGCCGCCACTGGGGCTTCGTGCCGAAGAAGTACATCATCGGCAAGGTCCAGGTGCGGTGGTGGCCGGTGCCGCACGCGAGAGTGTTCTGAAGACACGCACGTCCGAAGTCTCGGGCGTCCTGTATCGGGTCCTCTTCCTCAATCTGATCGTCGCGGCCGCGAAGATCGCGCTGGGCCTGTCCAGCGGCGCGGTCTCGGTGCTGTCCGACGGCTATCACTCCCTCACCGACACCGCCTCGAACGTCGTCGGCATCATCGGCGTGCGCATCGCCGGCGCGCCGCCGGACGACGATCACCCGTACGGCCATCGCAAGTTCGAGACGATGGCGTCGCTCGGGATTCTGATCTTCCTGATCATCGTGCTGCGGGAAGTGCTGTCGGCGGCGTGGGAGCGGCTCCAGACCGGCGGCGAGCCCACCATCAACGCGCTGACGTTCATCGTGATGGGCGGCACCTTTGCGGTGAATCTCGGAGTCGTGTTCTACGAACGCAGCGCCGGCCGGCGGCTGGTGAGCGAAGTGCTGCTGGCCGATGCCCAACACACGCTGAGCGACCTGATGACGTCGGCGACCGTGATCGCCGCGCTGATCGGCGTGAAGTTCGGCTACCTGTGGCTCGACCCCGTCGCGGCCGTCGTCGTTGCTGTCTTCATCGGCTACGCGTGCTGGGAGATCTTCAATTCGACGACCGGTATCCTGGCGGATCGATTCGTGATTCCGGAGGAAGAGATCCTGAAGGTCGTCCAGACGGTGCCCGAAGTGATCGGCTCACACCACGTCCGGACGCGCGGGTCGGCGGACTTCGTCTTTCTCGATTTGCATATCTGGATGAATGCCGACATGAAACTCGAAGAGGCGCATCGCCTGTCGCACGTCGTGAAGGATCGGCTGATGGCGCGCTTCCCGCAGATCAAAGACGCGATCATTCACATCGAGCCACCGCCGAAAGAGACAGTCAGCAGTCGAGAGTCGACAGTTAAGAGTTGAGTCTACAGTCTGCAATGGGCAGTGCCGGATGAAGATCCTGATTTCGATTCAGCAACCGGTGACCCAGTGGCAAATCCCGGAAGCCGGCGTCAACGCGCTGCGCCGCCGATTTCCCCACCTCGAATTCATTCACGCCACGACCGACGAACAACGCCGGGAAGGCTTGCAACGTTGTGACATCGCGTACACCTGGATTCTGAAGGCGGCGGAGGCGGTGATGGCGCCGCAGTTGCGGTGGGTCCATACCTCCGCGGTCGCGGTCGAGACATTGTGTTTGCCCGAATTGTTCGCGCGCGGCATTGCCGTCAGCAACACGCGCGGCGTGCAGGCCGTGCCGATCGCGGAACACGTCATGGCGGTCGCGCTGGCGCTCGCGAAACAGCTTCCCTTCGTTATCGAGTCTCAACAGCAGGCGCGGTGGGCCCAGAACGAATTCGTTGGGCCGCGCTTACCACGGTTATTGAAGGGCCGCACCCTGGGGCTGATTGGAGTCGGGACGATCGGGTCCGAGATCGCGCGTCGCGCAGATGCCTTCGGCATGCGCGTCATCGCGCTGCGCCGCCGGCCTGCGTACGGCACGATCGGCCACGTCGAGCGCGTTTATGGGAAAGAAGATCTCGACGACTTCCTCGGGCAGTGCCATGTGCTGGTGATTTGCGCGCCGCTTACGCCCGCGACGCATTCAATGATGGGAGCGACGCAGTTTGCGCAGCTGCCGAAGGGCGGCGTCGTCGTGAACGTGGGCCGCTCCAAGATCATCGATACTGACGCGTTGATCGATGCGCTCCACAGCGGTCATTTAGGTGGAGCGTCCCTCGATGTCTATCCACAGGAACCGCTGCCCCCCGAGCATTTGCTGTGGAAGGCGCCGAATGTGATTCTGACGCCGCACACATCCGGCTTCCGCCAAGGCCATTGGGACGAAGTCGTCGAGCTCTTTGGCGACAACCTCGATCGGTGGCTGCGCGGCGAACCGTTGAAGTTCCGCATTGAACCAGAACTCGGCTATTGAAGACTGCAGACTGCCAACTTCACTCTTAACTGTCGACTCTTGACTGCCGACTTTCATTTCTTTCGGTAATGTCCTGATCGTCCGCCTTTCTTTTCGACGAGCTCGATGTCGCCGATCACCATCGACTTGTCGACGGCTTTCACCATGTCATACAGCGTGAGTGCCGCGACCGCGACGGCCGTGAGCGCTTCCATTTCGACGCCGGTCCTGCCGGAGATGCGCACGCGCGATTCGATGGAGTAACCGGCCCTGGTCGGCGTCAGATCGACGGAGACATGCGAAAGGTTGAGCGGGTGACAGAGCGGAATCAGCTCGCTGGTCTTCTTCGCGGCCATGATCCCGGCGAGCCGCGCGGCCTGGATGGGATCGCCCTTCTTGTTGGTGCCGCCCTTGATCAGCTTTCGCGCCGCCGCCGACATCGCGATCGAGCCGCGGGCGACGGCCTCGCGATCGGTGACCGCCTTGTCGCCGACGTCGACCATCCGGATTCGACCCTTCGAATCCACGTGCGTCAGGCGTTTAGCCTTCGTCATCGATGCCCTGCGCGAGATAGAACGACAGGCTTTCCAGCGATACCGTCAGATCCACGCCCTTCATCTTCACGCCGGGCGGCACCTTCAATGCGCCCGGTGAGAAGTTCAGGATCGCCTTGATGCCGGCGGCCACCACTTGATCGAGGACATGCTGCGCGGATTCAGCGGGGACGGCAATCACGGCGATGTCGATGTGTTCGCGGCGCACGATTTTCTTCAGCTCTTTCAGATCGTGAATCGGCACGCCGCTCTTCGACTCATCACCGATCTTGGTGTCGGCAACGTCGAACATCGACACGATCTCGAAGCCCTCGCGCTTGAAGCCGGGATAGTCGGCCAGCGCCAGGCCGAGGTTGCCGGCGCCCATCACCGCGACGCGCAGCTTCCGATCGAGTCCGAGGATCTGGCGCAGGTGGCGCTTCAGGTCCTTGACGTAATAGCCGACGCCGCGCACGCCGAACTCGCCGAAGTAGGCGAGGTCTTTGCGGATCTGCGCCGCGTTGAGGTGAAACTGCTCGGCGAGCGCCTGCGACGAAATGGTTTCGACGCCAGCGGCCTCGAGCTGGTTGAGGCTGCGCAGATAGACGGACAACCGGTTGGTGGTTAACTCCGACACCGGCTCGGCGGCCGTCTTCCGCTTGTTCGGTGAATTCACAAGCTCACAGACAGGATGCCACAGAGACACAGAGACACAGAGAACTTTTTTCTGGAGATCCTGCTTAGCGGCACTGGCGTTTAGAAAAGATGTCTCTGTGCCTCTGTGTCTCTGTGGCAATATTCGCCGCATGGCAGAGCCCTCCAAAACCTTCCGGCCCTACATTTCAGCGGATCAATCACCGGCGGAATTCACCGCCAAGGCCATCATCCTCGGCGTCCTGTTCGGGTTGTTGTTCGGCGCCTCCACCGTCTACCTGGGCCTGCGCGCCGGCCTCACCGTCAGCGCCTCGATTCCGATCGCGGTGCTGGCGATCTCGGTCCTGAAAAAGCTCGGCGGCTCGACGATCCTCGAGAACAACATCGTCCAGACGATCGGATCCGCCGGCGAGTCGGTCGCCGGTGGCGTCGTCTTCACGATTCCCGCGCTGATCTTCCTGGTGCCCGACGGTCCGAAATACTTCAACTACACGCAGATCACGATGCTGGCGTTCGCGGGCGGCATCCTCGGCGTCCTGATGATGGTGCCGCTGAGGCGCGCGCTGATCGTCAAGGAACACGGCGTGCTGCCCTACCCCGAAGGCACGGCGTGCGCACAGGTGCTGGTCGCCGGTGAGCGCGGCGGCAAGCTCGCGGGACTCGTGTTCAGCGGCCTCGGCATCAGCGCGTTGTGGAAGTCGCTGTCGTGGACCTTCAACATCTTCAGGCAGGACATCGGCTACTCGATGCCGCGCGCCAGCCAGTTCCCCAACGCCACGATCAGCGTCGATATCTCACCCGAGTATCTTGGCGTCGGCTACGTCATCGGCCCGCGCATCGCAGGAACGATGTTCGCCGGCGGCGTGCTCTCGTGGTTGATGCTGTTGCCCCTCATCTCGCTGATGGGCGCCAACATGACGACGCCGCTGGAGCCGGTCCATCCGACACTGTCCAACTTCAACGGCACCGGCGCGCCATATCTGATCTCCCAGATGAGCCCCGGAGAGATCTGGCGCGCGTATATCCGCTACATCGGCGCCGGCGCGGTGCTCGCCGCGGGCCTCATCACGCTGTCCCGGACGCTTCCCACGATCATTGGATCGGCACGTGAAGGGCTGAAAGGTTTCGGAGCGGCTGCCGGGGGAACGCAATCACGCACCGAACGCGACATCCCGATGACGATCGTGCTCGGCGGTTCGCTGCTGCTCGCGATCTTCCTGGCCGTCATGCCGGGCCTGCCGACGCAAGGCAACGTGGTGGCCTCGGTCCTCGTCGTCCTGTTCGGCTTTTTTTTCGCGACGGTCTCGTCGCGCATCACCGGCTTGATCGGATCGTCGTCGAATCCAATCTCCGGCATGACGATCGCGACGCTGATCATCACGTGCGTCATCTTCGTCGCCCTCGGATGGACGGGCGATGTGTATGGCCCGGTGGCGCTGGCGGTTGGCGCGATCGTCTGCATCGCGGCCGCGAATGCCGGCAACACCTCACAAGACCTCAAGACCGGCTACATCGTCGGCGCGACGCCGATCTATCAGCAGATGGGCCTCGCGATCGGTGTCGTCACGTCGGCGTTCATCATCGGTTACACCGTGCTCGCCCTCCACAAGACATTCGGCATCGGCTCGGAATCCATCGCCGCGCCTCAGGCCACATTGATGGCGACGCTGATCAAGGGCCTGCTCTCGCAGAGCCTGCCGTGGGGCCTGGTGCTGGTCGGCGTGTTCGTGTCGGTGACGCTCGAACTGTGCGGCATCCACTCGCTGTCGTTCGCCGTGGGCGCGTACTTGCCAATCGCGACGACGGCGCCGATCTTCGTCGGCGGTTTGGTGCGATGGCTCGTCGAGCGCAAGACCGGCGAGACCAGCGACTCGGATTTGAGCGCCGGCACGTTGTTCAGCTCCGGGTTGATCGCCGGCGGCTCGCTGGCGGGCATCCTGTTCGCGGCCCTTGTCGGCTACACCTATGCAGCGCCAACGGCCGCGAATCCCGCCGCCGAATCGTCGCTGTTCGCCGACTACTTCGCTCCGATCGGCAACATCGTCCCTTGGCTGCACGAGGACGGCAGCGGTGCGCATATCGCCGGTGGTCTCCTGTTCCTCGCGCTGGCCGTCATCCTGTCGCGCTTCGCCAGGAGAAAGATCTAACGCGAATGGCGAGCCGGCCTGGATCCATCTCCAGGCCGGTCGCCGTCATCATCCTCGTCGCGCTTCCATTCCTGCTCTCTCACGACTTCCTGCAGGTGTTTGCGTGACGGGTCGTACATATTGAGGAACGTGCTCGTCACCCCGAGCCCGCCGTAACTGCCCCGTTTCTTCCGGTAGTAAATCCAGCCGCGATTCTCGGCGTAACTCAGGAAGCGATGCAGTAGCCAGAGGCCCGCGGCTACGGCAGCGATGCGAATGGCGATGTCCACGTACCTCGATGCTACGATTGGAATCCTGATGCGGTTCCACGCGCTTCCGGCCACGCTCCTGATGCTCGCGTCGGCGATGGCGGTCACGGCGCAGCCGCAGCCCAGGCGCGCCACGACGATCACGGCGCTGCGCAACTATCCCGGCTTCTATCACCAGCAGACCGTGCTCGTCATCGGCGACGTCAAAGGCACGCTCGAGCGCGCGACGATCGGTACCGAAGAGGGCGCCATCACGCTTGTCGCCCGGGAGCTGCCGCGCGAGACCAGGGTCGAAGCGCGCGGGCAGTTCCTCGACATCGGCCGCATCGCGCAGGACGATCCGCGGCTGATTCCATTCAATCTGCTCGATCGCATTCGCGCCGTTTATCAGGATCGCTGGCCGAAGCCGGGCGAGGAATTGCTGCTCCTGCTCGGCGGCACGGCGCCGCCGCCCGCGGCGACCGACGCGACCGCTCCCCCGCTGCGAGCGCTGGCAATGGCGCCCGCGAAGTTCGAGGGACAGCGGGTCACGATCACCGGCCAGTTCCGTGGACGAAATCTTTTCGGCGACCTGCCCGAGGCGCCGGCGCAGAACCGCTTTCAGTTCGTGCTGCGATCGACGGATGCAGCCGTCTGGGTCATGGGCGTGCAGCCCAAAGGCAAAACCTTCAATTTCGATCCGAGCAAGCGCATCGACACCGGCCGCTGGGTCAAGGTGCAGGGCACCGTGCACACGGCGAAAGGGCTGACGTGGCTCGACGGCACGAGCATCGATCTCGCGCCCGCTCCCGAAGAGATCACCGAGGTGGCGATCGATCTGCCGCCGCCACCGCCGGTCGAGATCCTGTTCATCGCGCCGACTGAAGGCGAGTCGGATGTGCGATCGACGGAGCGCATCCGCATGCAGCTGTCGCGCGATCTCGATCCGGCAACGCTGAAGGATCACGTGCGGCTCACCTACTCGCTGTCGGATTCGAAAGAACGTGGCGAGGCGCAGCCGCCGGCGATCGCCTTCACGACCAATTACACGAGAGAGAATCGCGCGCTCGAGATTCGTCCGAGCGGGCCGCTCGAACGGTTCCGTCTCGTAAAGCTCGAAATCCTCGAGGGCGTGAAGGGCACCGATGGCGGCGCGATGGCGCCGTTCACGCTCACGTTTACGACGGGTGGGTCTTAGGGTCTTAGGATCTTAGGGTCTTAGGGAATGATCCGGAACTCGTAAGCAGCGCGTTCCTTCTGTCCGTTAACTTCGAAGGTCAGCTCGAGGATGTAATCACCTACGGCCAGCGGCGCCAGGATCACGTCCGCGATCCCAATGGTCTGACCGTTGGTTTCCGCGGTCGAGTAGGTCACCACAAGCGGCGTCGCCTGTTCCTGCACCGTCAAGACGCGGCCGGCCGCATTGGCGGCGCCGGCCGGCATGGCCACTTCGATCCGCAGGCGCTCGGTGCGCCGAAAACGCGGCTGGTCGGCGCGCACGTATTGCAGTCCGGTGCTGGGCCCGCGTCGCAGGGCTGTCACGGGAGTCTTGCGCGTAATTCCCGTCACGCCCTTCGGCAAAGTGACGGGGCCCATGGTGCGCGCCTCGGCTTCGGTCGGCGCGAGGTAGCCAGGACGCGCGCGCACGTGCACGCCCGGCCGCTTCACGCGCACCGTGATCGAGCGGAAGCGGCCATCGAGCTTCGGATTCGTCGAGTAGTACTGCATCAGGTAATACGAGCCGAGGTCGGCCATCATCCTGGCGACGCCGCCCTTCACGTCGTTCGTGTTGAGCACCACGGCGCCGTCGGTGTTCACGGCGAGCTCGCGCAGTCCGCCTTGCCGCGACGCCATCCGCTCGCGATCCTGTGCCGGCGTCGCCGGGCGCATCGGGCCAATCGAGTCATCAAACGCCGCCAGCCCCCTCGGATCGACCGCATAGAACGTGACGTTGGCGCGATTGGCGCGCTGCGCCAGCTGCCGCATTTCCATGGTGTGATCGACGAAAGCGAGCAGCGAACGCTCGCGCTCGCATGACGCGAAGCCGCGATCGTAGCCGACGCTCGTCTTGTTCGTGTCCGTTGTGATGCGGCCGTTCTCGACACCGATGCCGGTAGGCGCGCCGGGAATCGAGTCCTTGTCGAGGATGGCGGCGAGCGTGTCGTTCTGGCGGAACAGCACCCACCCTTCCGACAACAGGACCACGAACTTGCGTTCGTCGCGCAGCGTCGCCAAATGCCCGATCAGCTCTTCGAGCGCACGCAAGGTCTTCTGTTCACGTCGTCGCTCGATCATTTCTTTCGCGACGCCGTAGTACTGCGGCTTGCGCGGGTCGCCGTCCGGATAGCAGGCCGTGATCTCGCGCTCCCGCGGATCCTCGAGGCGATCGCGTTGCGCCCAGCCGGTCGTGTCGCGGACGACGCGCTCGATCGCCTCAGTCCGTCGTGTGAGCGACAACCCGCGCGCGGGAATGTCCGGCGTCATGACGCCGACCAGATCGTTCGCGCCGACGATGCGATTGAGCAGCTCGGAGACCGGAGCCGCCGCCCTCGCCGATCCGTCGAAGCTGACGTGCCAGGTGTCGAAGAAGACAACGAAGATGCGCGACTCGGGATCGCTGGCCGCGGCACGCGACTCCGCGACGGTGACCGGATCCGCTTTCGATCGCGGTCCCCCTTGTCCCTGCGAGCTGACGATCCGGAAGCTTTCGATCGTCTGAGGGCGATTGTCTTCGAGGACTTCGATCTCGTCCTGCTTGAGATCGGCGACGGGCTTTCCGTCCTTCGCGAAATACGCGTCGAGCGTGACGAGATTCGCGCCCGCTCGAAAGCGCGGCAGTGGATCCTGATTAAACGCAACCACGAAGCGCACGAAATTGCCGAAAAGCACGAAGATCAATACGTACAAAACGGTCTTCGTGTACTTCGCTTTCTTCGTGATCTTCGTGGTTGCGTTATCCAAGTGGTTGCGTTGGTCACGAGATAATTCTGAAACCGTAGCTCACGACGTCGGTCTTCGCGCCCTTCGTGATTGAGAGCTCGATGACGTATTCGCCTTCCGCCAGCGGCGCCAAGGTGATGTCGGCGACGCCAAACTGCTGCTTCGTGGCTTCGTCGGTTCGCCGCGAGAACGACACGATTAACGGCGTCGGCTGGCCTTCGCGCGTCAGCAGGCGCGCGGCGCCAGCGAAACCCTCGCCGACCAGCGGCACCTCGATGCGCAATCGCTCAGTACGGCGGAAGCGCGGATCCGCGGTCGCGACGTAGACGAGGCCGGTGCTCGGTCCGCGTCGCGCGGCCAGACCGCCGGTGCCGACCTCCGCCGCGTCGGCGGGAACGGTCGCGAACGTCGTCACCTGTATTGGCGTCCGCGCGTTGCGCGCGGTCAGCTCAGCGCGGACCGAATATCGACCCGGGGCCAGCGGCTGCTCGCTGCGGGGAATGAGGATGCTGCGCTGGCCAGGTTCGATCGGTATCGTCATCGTCTGGGATTGCCCCGTATTGCTCGAACCGGCGGTTCTCTCCGGCTCGAACGTGAGACGCAGTGTGCCGCCCGACAGCCATTCGGGAAGTTTGGCTGTGACGCTATCGAGCTCGACGACGGCGCTGATCGTGCCGCGGCCGCCGACGGCCTGGACACGCACCGGCAAGTTGCCGCGCGCGGGAGCCAGGGCATCAAGCGCGCGCGTGACGGTCGGGGGAGGCGCACTCCGCGCGCCCGGGCGTGTCATCGACACGCCGGCGGCGCGCGCCTCGGATTCGGTCGGCGCCAGATAGCCGGGCCGCGAGCGGACCTCCACGTCCGGCCGCTTCACCTCGACGCGAATGCGCCGGAAGCGGCCGTCGAGTTTCTGGTTCGTCGAGTAATAGCTCATCAAGTAATACGAGCCGACGTCCTTGAACACCTTCTGCATCGCGCTCGAGATGTCGTTGGTGTCGAGCACGGTGGCGCCGTCGGTCTGTGAGGCCATGTCGCGACGATCGTTGTAGCGATCGCGCAACCACGCGGCGTCGACGTCAACCGGGACGCCCCACTCAATCGGCGTGTCGAACACGACCAGGCCGCGCGCGTCGATCGGGTAGAAGCTCACGTTCGCCCGGTTCGCCAGCTGCAGCAGCTCGCGGAACTCGACCTCGTGATCGATGTACGCCAGCATCGTCCGCTGGCGATCGCACGCCTCCATGGTCTGGCTACCGCCGCTCCTGGGATCGAGACCACCCGCACGGCGCAATCCACCGGTGCTGGGATCGACGCCGACTGGGTCACCGCTCGGAATGCGGTTGTCCAGCACGCGCGACAGGTTCGGATCGGGGCGATAGAGCGGCCAGCCTTCGGTGAAGACCAGGACGAACTTGCGCTCGGGGCGGAGCAGATCGAGATGGAACACCAGCTCCCTCAGTGAATCGAGCGTCCGCTTCTCGCGCATGCGCGCGATCATCGCGCGAACGATCTCCGGATACTGCGGGTAACACGTCTCGATCGCCTGCTCTTCGGGCGTCGATGACGGGCTCACGCGATTCTTCTCGCCCCAGTACCAGGTATCCGTCACCGCGCGCTCGATGCTGCCGGTGCGGCGACTGTAGGTCACCGATTGGGCTGATATCTCCGGCGTCATGACGCCGACCAGGTCGTCGGGGCCAATAATTTGATCGAGGGACTCGATAATCGGCTTGCGCGCGTGATACGAACCCGACAGCTGGACGTGGAAGCGATCGAAGAAGAGCGTGAAGACCCGGGCGGCGTCGGACACCGCTTGCGCCATGTCGCGCGTGTTGGTCGGATCGATGCGCTCGGACTGCGGGTTCGGCCGGCGCGCCGTGATCAGCTCGAAGTTTTCGATCCGCTGCGGCTTGTCGTCTTCGTAAACGGTGAAGTCTTCGGCCTTGAGATCGGTGAGCGCGACGTCGCCTTTCGAGACATAGGCATCGACGCGCACCAGGTTGGCGCCGGCGCGGAACCGCGGCATCTCCGGCTGCTGCGCGACGAGCAGCGCCGGGAGCACAAGTCCGAACAACATCACGCGGTAGCGCATAAGTTCACTATCTCGGAAAACGGGGTGGCAAGCCTCATTCTATCCCCGTGACAAGCCGTGTAAACCTCTGATGCGCTTCGACGTATATTGAATTGATACCAATGTCCGGCGCAGGGGAAGCCGCCGTCGAGCAGACCGACGTCGGGAGCTATTTCGTCGCGAACTACCCGCCATTCTCAGCGTGGAAGCCCGAGTACGTTTCCCATGCCCACGCTGCCCTGAGCGAGCGGCCGGTTGCCGAAGGCGACAACATCCCTTTAGGCCTCTACCTGCACATCCCGTTCTGCCGGAAGCGCTGCCACTTCTGCTACTTCAGGGTCTACACCGACAAGAACGCGCGCGAGGTCGAACAGTATCTCGATCTGCTGGCGCGCGAGTGGGAGCTCTACGCCGCGACGCCCGCGGTCGCGGGGCGCAAATTCAACTTCGTCTATTTCGGCGGCGGCACGCCGTCGTTCCTGTCGACCAAGCAGCTGCAGGGTCTCGTTGGCCGCCTCAACGCGACCGGCGCCTGGAACAACGCCGAAGAGATCACGTTCGAGTGCGAGCCCGGCACGATCACCGAGGCGAAGCTGGCGGCGATCCGCGAGCTGGGCGTCACGCGCCTCAGCCTCGGCGTCGAGAACTTCGACGATCGCATCCTCGAGATCAACGGCCGCGCGCATCGATCGCCGGAAGTCGCGCGCTCGTATGAAGCGGCGCGCGCGCTCAACTTCCCGCAGATCAACATCGATCTGATCGCGGGCATGCTCGGCGAGAGCGAAGCCAACTGGCGCGACTGCATCGAGCGGACGCTCGAGCTCGAGCCCGACAGCGTCACCATCTACCAGATGGAGCTGCCCTACAACACCACGATCAGCGGCGATCTGCTGAACGGCGGCGGGCAGTTCAGCGAGGCCGTCGCCGACTGGGCGACGAAGCGGCGCTGGGTGCAGGAAGCGTTCGCGGCGCTCGAGCGCGCCGGGTATCACATCGGCAGCGCGTATACCGCGGTCAGGAATCCGTCGAAGACGAAGTTCGTCTATCGCGATCGCCTGTGGGAAGGCGCCGATCTCCTCGGCCTCGGCGTCGCGTCGTTCGGCCACATCAACGGCGTGCACGTGCAGAACCTCGACACCTGGCCGAAATACCAGGCGGCGATCGAGAACGGCGAGATTCCGCTGGGACGCGCGTATCGTCCGACCGACGAAGAACGATTGATCCGCGAGTTCGTGCTGCAGTTGAAGCGCGGCTCGAATCGCCCGTCGTATTTCGAACAGAAGTACGGCGTCGACGTCCTCGTGCGATTTGGCGGCGCGATCAAGTCGCTGCGCGAGGATGGCTATCTTGCCGAGGCCAGCGCCGATCGCATCGCGCTGACGCGCGAAGGGCTGATGCGCGTCGACGTGCTGTTACCCAGATTCTTCCTGCCCGAACACGCGGGCATTCGCTACACCTAACTCGCAACTAAACTGATAACTGCCAACTCAACTGGCCATTGTCAACTGCCAACTGCCAACGTTCATGATCTCTTCTGAGTACGATGTCGTCGTCATTGGTGGAGGTCCCGCTGGTTCCACAACCTCAACGATCCTCGCGCAGGGGGGCTTGAAGGTCGGGCTGTTTGAACGCGAGAAATTCCCGCGCTTTCACATCGGCGAATCACTGATCCCCGAGACCTACTGGGTACTGAAGCGGCTCAACATGCTCGACAAGATGCAGAAGAGCCACTTCGTCAAGAAGTACAGCGTGCAGTTCATCAACGCCAACGGCAAGCTGTCGGCGCCCTTCTATTTCTGGGACAACAAGCCGCACGAATGCTCGCAGACCTGGCAGGTGGTGCGCAGCGAATTCGATCACATGATGCTCGACAACGCGCGTGAGCATGGCGTCGACGCCCACGACGGCGTTCACGTCATCGAGGTGTTGTTCGACGAGGATCGTCATGGCGAAGCCGACCGCGCGGAGCGCGGTCAAGCTATAGGGGTAGCGATCAAGCAAGACGGCGTGCGCAAAGAAATCAAAGCGAAAGTCGTCGTCGACGCGAGCGGACAGGCCGCCTTGCTGATGAATCGCATGAAGCTGCGCCTGTGGGATCCCGTCCTCAACAAGGGCGCCATCTGGACCTACTGGGAAGGCGCGTATCGCGACACCGGCAAGGACGAGGGCGCGACCATGGTCATCCAGACGCCGGGCAAGGAAGGCTGGTTCTGGAACATCCCGCTGCACGACAACATCGTGTCGCTCGGCGTGGTGGCCCCCTTCGATTACCTGTTCAAGGGCCGCAAAGGCAATCACGAGCAGACGTATCAGGAGGAGATCGAGCACACGCCGGCGATCAAAGAACGGATCAAGAACGCGAAGCGCGTCACCGGTTACTTCGCGACGCGTGACTACTCGTATCGATCGACCGCCTGCGCCGGTGACGGCTGGGTGCTCGTCGGCGATGCCTTTGGATTCCTCGATCCGCTCTACTCGTCGGGCGTGCTGCTGGCGCTGAAGTCCGGCGAGCTCGCCGCCGACGCGATCATTGCCGGCTTGAAAAAGGGCGACACCAGCGCCGCGCAGCTGGGCGCGTGGGGCGACAACTTCAACCAGGGCGTCGATCGCATGCGCCGCCTCGTCTGCGAGTACTACGACGGCTTCAGCTTCGGCAACTTCGTGAAGAACTATCCCGACCTTCGCAACACCGTCACCGATTTGCTGATCGGCGATCTTTTCACCGACAAGGTTGATAAGGTGTGGAAGCCGATGGAGTCGCTTTACCCGGCCGATAAGCAGCGCCTGCAGACGTGGAAAGAAGGCATGGCGCCGGAGCAGGCGCAGCACAAGGCCAACGAGCTCGTGCTTCCCGATGGGCGGCGGCCATAGCCAAGGCAGTCTATCGCCGCCGGGTAGAGTTTGCGGAAACCGACGCCGCCGGGATGGTGCACTTCGCGGTGTTCTTTCGCTACATGGAGGAAGCCGAGCACGCCGTCTGGCGGCGCGCCGGCCTGGATATTTTCGAGAATCATGAAGAGCGCAGCTGGCCGCGCATCTCCGCCGCCTTCGACTTCAAGGCGCCGCTCAGGTTCCAGGACGAATTCGAGGTCCACACCGAGATCGGCCCGGTCAGCCGCAGCACGATTCAGTGGGTGCACGTGATCATGCGCGGCGATGTGGTGATTGGCACGGGCTCGGTGACGGCGGTCTACGTCGCCAAAAATCGCGACGGCAGCATGAAATCGGCGGAAATTCCCGCCGCCGTCATTTCCAAATTGCGCTCCGCAATACTCAGGGAGAGCTGAAGCTCTCCCTTACGTCCGCAATACAACCACGAAATCGTAGGGGAGAACTTCAGTTCTCCCACAGGTGTAGGGGAGAACTTTAGTTCTCCCGCAAGTTCTTCCCTCGTCACGGATCGACGATTGCTTGATCCGCGCCAGGCCGTCCAAATCAAGGGATGGTGGAATCAATCCTGAAAGATGGAGAGCTAAAGCTCGTCCCGACAGGGCGTTGCGTTCGGGAGAGCTAAAGCTCTCCCCTACGTTCGCGGTGCAATACGAGTTTGTAGGGGAGAACTTGAGTTCTCCTGATCACTTCACGATTGCGAGCGGCTCTTCAGGTACCCGCTTCCTGAGCCACTTCCAGATCGATCGCGCGATCATCGCGATCAGGATCAGGATCGCAACGCTGACGCCGAGCGCGACCAGCGGATACTTCAGCGTGATGAAGCTCAGGCCGATCACGAACGCGTCCTCGGCGAGGCTGAGGAACCAGTTGCTGAACGGTTCGGGACTGGTATTCGCCGCGACCCGCGTGCCGGCCTTCGTCGCGTGACTGCTCGCCGAGACCACGCCGCCGAGCAGCGCGATCGCGCCGGTCATGGCCGGTGACGCATCGCCCAGCGATGCCACCGCGATGATCGCGCCGCCGACCGGACGAATCAGCGTGTGCACGGAATCCCAGATCGAATCGACCCATGGCACTTTGTCGGCGACGAACTCAACCACATACAACACGCCGGCCGCGCCGATGATCCACGGATTGTCGAACGCCTTGAATTGATCGGGAAGCTGGACCCAGTGGTAACGCGATGCGAGACCGAGGATCGCAACCGTGGCATACAGGTTGACCCCCGCGGCGAGCGAAAACCCCAGCGTCCGACCCAGCGTCGCTAGCAGTTCCATACAGGCATTCTAAGCTTGCAAACCCCGAGCCCGTCGCCGTAAGCCCGTAAGCCCGAAGCCCGCGCTCTACGAACGCCTTAGCTCGTCGATTCGCCTACGCACGATCTCGATCAGCTCATCGCGATCGTCGAGCGACAGGCCGGTCGTCTCCACCGGCTCGCCGATCTTCACGTCTACCATCACCGGCCGCACCAGCCAGCTGCCCTTCCGCATCGCGGACCGGCCGCCCGACACGGCCACCGGCACGATCGGCGCCTGGGCCTTGATCGCCATGATGAAGCCGCCCTTCTTGAACGGCAGGAGCTCGGCGGTCTTGCTGCGCGTGCCCTCGGGAAAAATCAGGAACGTGTTGCCCTCGCGAATCGACGCGGCGGCACGATCGATCGATGCCATCGAGGCCTCGCGGCGTTCGCGCTCGACCGGCACGAATCCGCCGCCGAGCATCACCGCCCCGAGCACCGGGATCTTCGTGAGCTCGGCCTTGAAGAGGACATGCAGGCGCTTGTGCAGCGCCTGGAACAACACCGGCGGATCGACGTTACTCTCGTGATTCGAGCAGAACACCACCGCTCGATTCGCGGGAATGTGCTCGCGGCCGCGCACGCGATAGCGAATGCCGGCCAGTCCGAGCGCCAGACCGACGCCGATGTGGCCGGGACCGTAGAGCGCGGTCTTGTTCTTGAGGCCGACGCCGATCGCGAGCGCGATCGGACCAGCGAGGAGGACGTACAGCGATACGACGATGTAGGTCAGTACAGAGCGAACGGCGGCAATGAGCGTTGTCATGCCGCCGTCCAGTCTAACAATCCGATGAAATCAGGAGGCGCGAGCCTGGCGTCGCGGTGCGGCTGCGGCCACCGCCTTGGCCGGAGCGGCCTTGGCACTGGCGGCGCGGGCCACCGCGCGCTGCGTGTTGCGCGCCTTCGTCATGAAGCACTTCTCGAGCGCTTCGTTGACGCGATCCTCGATCGCCTGCGCCGTCGTCTGCATCACTTCGGAGATCTCCGAGATGATCAGCGCCTTCGCGCGATCCAGCATGCGCTTCTCACGGAACGAGAGGCTCTTCGACTTGGCGAGGAACGTCAGGCTCTTGAGCACATCGGCCATGTCGTAGATCGAGCCGGTGCGCATCTTGTCGGAATTGTCCTTGAAGCGACCCTTCCAGTTTTGATGGTTGTCGATCTTTCCGTCGCCGAGCAGCATGAACAGCCGTTCAACTTCTTCGTCCGTAATGGCGCGGCGGAGACCAACGTTGTCGACATTGGCGACGGGCACGAGCACCGTCGTCTCATTCGACAGAATTCTGAGGTGGAAAAAACCGCAAGTTGTTCCGAGAATGGTCTTTTCTTCGACCTTCTCGACGACCCCGAGTCCATGATTCGGGTATATGACCTTGTCACCGATCTTAAATCCCACGTGCCCCTCGTTTCGATCTGGTGGTAATGGCGGGAGTGAAGTGCTCTATCAGGTCCACTCAGTATAGCCCAGAAAGGGGCCAAAATCAACGGAAATGGCCGGAAAACACGCATTTCCGTGAGTTTGGACGGAGCGCCTCCGCGCCCTTCTAACCCCTGATTCCGCGCACGGTTACGCGGGATTTTGTATGCTCACGCACATGATTCGAATCGTCGCGAGCTTGACTCTTTTTGTGTCGCTGTTGAGCTTTAGCGCCCTCGGCACCTTAGGCACCCCAAACACCTTAGGCACCTTAGGCACCCAGACCCCTCAGGCGCCTAAGAGACCCGATGCACCTCAGTTGGCACCTTATGTACCCACGCCTCAAGAGGTGGTAGACCGCATGCTCGAACTTGCCAAGGTCACGAAAAACGACCTGGTCGTCGATTTGGGCTGCGGAGACGGCCGGATTCCGGTGACCGCCGCCAAGAAATACGGCGCCCGAGGGCTGGGTGTCGATATCGATCCCGTCCGCATCGCCGAAGCGAACGCGAACGCGAAAGCCGCCGGCGTCACCCACCTCGTCGAGTTCAAACTCCAGGACGCGTTGAAGACCGACGTCAGCAACGCCACCGTCGTGACCACCTATTTGCTGTCGCAATCGAACCTCCGCGTGCGCCCGCTCATTACCAAGCAGCTCAAGCCCGGCTCACGCATCGTCACGCACTCGTTCAGCATGGGCGACTGGGCGCCGACCAAGACCGAGACGTTCAACGACGCGACCGGTCGATCGCGCACGATCTATTTGTATCTGGCGGATGGTAAGGTTCGTCAGTGAAAGATTTCGAGAAGCTGGGGCTCTTCTATCTCGGGCGTGAAGTCGATCCCAAGGCGCGTCGCGACACTCCCCTTCTCTACGATTCGTCCGATCTCGTCACGCATGCTGTGATTGCCGGCATGACCGGCAGCGGCAAGACCGGTCTCGGCATCGACGTGATCGAAGAGGCGGCGATCGACGGCATTCCCGTCATCGCGATCGATCCGAAAGGCGATCTCGGAAATCTGCTGCTGACGTTCCCGCGGCTCGCGCCCGGCGACTTTGCGCCGTGGGTCGATTCCGATGAAGCGCGTCGAGCCGGCCAGACTCCGGAAGCGTTCGCCGCGGCCGAAGCGGCGAAGTGGTCGAAGGGCCTTGCCGAGTGGGGCCAGGATGGCGCGCGCATCGAGCGGCTGCGCGCCGCCGCCGAATTCGCGTTGTATACACCGGGCAGCTCCGCCGGCCGGCCGCTTTCGATCGTGAAGTCCTTCGCGGCGCCGGATCCGGAAATCATGAACGACGTGGATCTGCTGCAGGATCGCGTCACGACCGCAGCCACGAGCGTGCTCGCGCTCGCCGGCGTCGATGCCGAGCCGATGCGCAGCCGCGAGCACACGTTGATCGCGACGCTCTTCGGCGACAGCTGGCGCGCCGGACGCGATCTCGATCTGCCGGCGCTGATCACGCAGATTCAGACGCCACCGATCACGAAGATCGGCATCGTCGATCTCGAATCGTTCTTCCCGTCGAAGGATCGCTTCGCGCTCGCGATGCAGCTCAATCAGTTGCTGGCCGCTCCGGGCTTTGGCGCCTGGCTCGAAGGCGAGCCGCTCGATGTCGATCGGCTGCTCTATGCAGAAAACGGCCGCCCGCGCGTCAGCGTCATTTCGATCGCGCACCTCGATGACCAGGAGCGCATGTTCTTCGTGTCGCTGCTCCTCAACGAGATCGTCGGCTGGATGCGCAGCCAGCGCGGCACCTCGAGCCTGCGGGCGCTGATCTACTTCGACGAGATCTTCGGCTTCCTGCCGCCGGTCGCGAACCCGCCGTCGAAAAAACCGCTGCTCACGATCCTGAAACAGGCGCGCGCGTTCGGGCTCGGGTTGGTGGTAGCCACACAAAACCCGGTCGATCTCGATTACAAAGCGCTCGCCAACGCGGGAACGTGGATGCTTGGCCGGTTGCAGACGGATCGAGACAAGCAGCGCGTCCTCGATGGGCTTGAAGGCGCGGCCTCGAGCACCGGCTCGTCGCTCGATCGGGCCGCGATCGATCGTCAGCTCTCCGCTCTCGGCAAGAGGCAGTTCCTCTTGCACAATGTCCATGAGGACCAGCCGACTCTCTTCGAGACACGCTGGGCCCTTTCCTACCTGCGCGGCCCTCTTGGACGCGACGAGATCAAGAGACTTGCAGTGCCTACGGTGCCTGGGGTGCCTAAAGTGCTTAAGGTGAGCACCTCAGGCACCAGCACCCTAGGCACCTCAGGCACCCTAGGCACCATAGGCACCCTGGGTGCCTCGGGTGGTGCGCCCGTCCTCGATCCAGCCATTCAGCAGTTGTTTGTCCCGGGCGCGTCCGCCTACGTGCCGATGCTGCTTGGCGTCGCCAAGATCGCGTATTCGGACGCGAAACTCGGCCTCGATGAGTCGAAGACCGTGGCTGTCGTGACGCCGATCACCGATGGCGCTGTGGCGGTCGACTGGGATCGCGCCGAGCTGGCTGATTTCACCGTCGAGTACCTGCTCAAGGCCGCACCGGTTGGCGCCACGTTCGCGGACGTGCCTGCTGCCGCGGCGAAGCCCAAGAATTACGCGACCTGGGAGAAGGACTTTTCGCAGTGGCTCGGCCAATCGCAGTCGATTGAGTTGTTCAAGAGCTCGCGCGCGAAGGTGTTGTCGAATTCCGACGAGTCGGAGCGCGATTTTCGCATCCGCCTTCAGGGCGAGGCGCGTGAAGCGCGCGATACCGCGCTCGCGAAAGTGCGCGAGAAGTACGCGACGAAGATGACGAACCTGCAGGATCGGATTCGACGAGCCGAGCAGGCGGTCCAGGTGCAGAGCGAACAGGCGACGGGCGCGAAGATGGGCGCCGCGGTCTCGATCGGCGCGACGATCTTCGGCGCCCTGCTGGGCCGCAAGGCCGTCAGCGCGAGCACGCTCGGACGGGCCACCACCGCGGCACGAGGCATGGGCCGCATCAGCAAGGAAGCGCAGGATGTGGCGCGCGCGACCGAGAACGTCAGCGCCCTCACGACACAGCTCAGCGAGCTCGAGACTGGCATGCAGAACGATCTGCAGGCGGTCTCGTCGGATTGGGATCTGTCGAACGAGCCGTTCGATCGCGTGCTCGTGAAACCGAAGCGCGGTGGGGTATCCGTGCAACTGGTCTCGCTGGTCTGGGTCCCTGCATGAATCCCGGACGATGTCACGTCGAAGCGCTTCGAGGTGACATCGTCGAGTCCGTGCATCGCGTTCATGTGGCGGTCGCGCATGCCGATCAGGGACTCATCGCCAGCGCCGGCAATCCCGCGCATCACAGCTTCGTCCGCTCGTCGATCAAGATGTTCCAGGCCCTGCCCTTCGTGGAGGCCGGCGGCGTCGAGCGATTTCACCTGACCGGTGAGGAGCTGGCGCTGTGCTGCGCCTCGCACGGCGGCGAGCCGTTTCACGTGGCCGCCGCGCGATCGATCCTCGCCAAAGCCAAGGTCACCGAAGCCGCGCTCGCCTGCGGTCCGCATCTGCCGCTGCACGATCAGACCGCCAACGCCATGTTGTGCGCCGGCGAAGCACCCGGGCGCATACACAACAATTGTTCAGGCAAGCATGCCGGGATGATCGCGCATTGCGTCCAGCAGCAATGGGTCACTAATGGTTATCACCGCGCTCCGCATCCGATGCAGCAACGCGTGCTGACGACGCTGACGCAGTGGATGCGCATCAACGCCGAGGATGTGGCGATCGCTGTCGATGGCTGCGGCCTGCCGACGTTCGCGATCGCATTGGATGCGGTCGCTGAAGGCTGCGCGCGATTCTCGGCGGCGGTCGCCGCCGGCGATCGGGCGCCAGCGACGATCTTCAACGCGATGGTCGCGCATCCCGAATACGTCGCGGGCACCGATCGCCTCGAGACCAGCCTGATGCGCGTGGCGGGCACGCGGCTGTTTGCGAAGGTCGGCGCCGAAGGCTACTACTGCGCCGGCATTCCGTCGATGAAGCTCGGCGTGGCGATCAAAGTCGAAGACGGCAACAAGCGTGCCGCCGAGCCTGCGATCCTCGCGGTGCTGCGACAAATCGACGCGATCGGCGCCGAAGAGCTCGACGGTCTTTCGACGTTCTCAGCTCCTGAGACTCTCAACACGTGTAACGAAGTGGTCGGGTACCTTCGTACTGATATCCAATTCTGATTCCTTACGCTAAACTGTTGAGGTTCCCACAATTCATCCCTGGAAGGCCGGAGGCCCCTCAATGCGTCGTTTGTTGATTGCGTTAGCTTTCGTACCGTTTCTTGTTTCGGCGTGCGGCGGCAGCTCCCCGACCGCTCCGACGCCCTGCACGATCACGCCCGCGCAAACCGCGGTCAACGTGTCGGCGACGGCCGGATCAACGGCGATCCCGGTGCAGGCCGGCTCGAGCTGTGCGTGGACCGTCACCTCGAGCCAACCGTGGTTGACGATTACATCAGGCACAGGCGCCACCGGCGTGGCGACCGTCACGTTCAGCGTCGCCGAGAATACGGGCGAAGCACGAACTGCCACCGTGACAATCGGCGGTGTGGTTGTCACCGTGACCCAGGCCGCGGGCCTGCCGCCGGTGGTATTGAATGGCAACCCGCCGAATCCTGTCGTCGGCGTGGCGTACAACTTCCAGTTCACCGCGCAGGGCGCGACCGGAAGCTTTACCTATTCGTACGAAACGGGCGTCGGGTTCCCGCCAATTGGCATCCAGTTGAACCAGAACGGCACGCTGACCGGTACCGCCATCAACACGAACGCGGGGACGTTCGGCGTCTGCGTCGCGGACAGCACGGGGCGTCAATCGTGCCGGCGCTTCACTCTGACACCGCAGCCCCCGGCCACGACGGGCGGCGCGGCCAACGGCAACTGGAGCGGCACGATCGTGCTGCAAGTAGGTTGCACGGCCCCACTGCCATCGAACTATCCGTGGACCGCCATCATCCGCACGGCTGCCAATGGCGGCACCGAGATGGTGGTCAGCGTGCCGCGCGCCCTGGTGTTCAACGAAGTGCATCCGCTGACGATCACTGGCCAGCGGCTCACGTTTACCGTGGACTTCGATTCGCTGTACACCTTCGTCGCCGATTTCAGCGCCGACTTCCGATCGCTGAGCGGGACGTTCACCGGCGGCAACTGCAACATTCCGCCGACCATCGTCATCCCGTCGGGCACCTGGAACGGCACGAAACAGTAGCAACGCGCGAACTTCTCACTCCCCTTGATCGTCTACAAGAGACAGGTTATGCTCTTGTCGATAGTCAAGGGGAGTGTCTTTTGGGTAAACCCACCGATCTCGTTCAAGGCACCGTCGACCTGCTGATCCTGAAGACGATCGCCCTCGAGCCGATGCACGGCTGGGCGATCGCCCAGCGCATCCGGCAGCTGTCCGACGACATTCTGCAGGTCCAGCAGGGCTCGCTCTATCCGGCATTGCAGCGGCTCGAGAAACAGGGCTGGATCACCGCGGACTGGGGCGCGTCCGAGAACAACCGCCGCGCGCGATTCTATCGGCTGACGAAGGCCGGCCAGAAGCGGCTCACGCAGGAAGAAGCGGCATGGGCGCGGCTCTCGGGTGGTATCGGCATGGTTCTCAGAAACACTGCCCTCAAGAAAGCGTGATCGCATGCGCTGGCATCATCGACTCTACGTCGCACTGCGCGGCCTGTTCGGATCGTCGACACTCGCTCGCGAGCTGAACGAAGAGCTGCAGTTCCATTTCGATCGTCAGGTCCAGGCCAACATCGAGAGCGGCATGACGCCGGAACGGGCACGGCGATCGGCGGCGATCACGATTGGCAACCAGGACGTTATCCGCGAAGCATTACGCGATGGTCAGACGGGCGCGATGCTGCGTCAGTTCGGCAGGGACGTGTCGCACGGCGTTCGATTGATGATGAAGGCGCCGGGCTTCTCGTTCGCCGCCATCGCGATCATCGCGCTCGGCGTCGGTGCCGTCACCGCGATTTTCAGCGTCGTCTACGGCGTCGCGCTGAAGCCGTTGCCGTTCCGAGAACCGGATCGCCTTGTAAACATCTACAGCGCCTCCCCGAATATCGGCTACGCGCGCATGGCCGTCAATGGCGCAGACCATCGCGACTGGCTCGCCTCCAATCACGTCTTCGAAGACATCGCGCTCTATCGCAGCCTGGCCAACTTCAACCTCACCGGCGCGGGCGATCCCGAGCGGCTGTTGGCCGCCCGCATCTCGGCGAACCTGCTTCCGGTGCTGGGTGTATCGCCCGCAATCGGCCGCGGCTTCACCGAGGAGGAAGACGAGATCGGCAGCGAGAACGTCGTGTTGCTGAGCGACGCGCTCTGGCGTCGTCGATTCGGCGCCGATCCCTCGATTGTCGGCAAGGCGATCATGCTCAGCGGCGTGGCGCATACCATCGTGGGCGTGATGGGCCCGGAGTTCCAGTACCCGGCTCGCGAGTTCCAGGCCTGGACCGCGCTCGCGATCAGTCCAGGGGAGCTCACGCGAAAGGTTCGCGGCAACAACAACCTGGCGGTCGCTCGCCTGAAGCCGGGTGTGACGATCGAGGAAGCCCAAAGCGAGATGAGCGCGATCGCCGCGCGGATTATGAAGGCGGACCCACAAAACGTGTTGCCCGAGGTGATCGTGGTGCCCATGCATGCCGACCTGATCACCAACGTGCGCAGCGCTCTCTATGTGATGCTCGCGGCGGTCCTGTGCCTGCTCCTCGTGGCGGCGTTGAATCTCGCGACCCTGCTCTCGGCGCGAGCCGCGTCCAGAAGCCGCGAGCACGCCGTGCGGCTCGCCCTCGGCGCCTCGAGAGAGCGGGTGGCGCTGCAGTCGATGGCGGAAGTGACGCCCTTGCTCGCGATCGGCGGCGCCATGGGTGTCGCGATTGCCGCCTATACGGTCGCGGCGTTCATTCCGCTGGCACCGCCCACGTTGCCTCGCGTCGAGAACATTCGCCTCAGCATCGAAGTGCTCCTGGCCTCCATCGCGGTGCTGTCGGTGACGGGCCTGATCGCCTCGGTGCTGCCGGCGGCGCATGCCTGGAACGCCGACCTGACAGGCGCCACGCGGGAAGAGACGCGATCGACCACCGGCTCGGTGCGTCAATCGCGGGCGCGCAGCGCGCTGGTCGTGGTCCAAATCGCGCTGGCATTGCCCCTGCTCGTCGGCGGTCTGCTGCTGACCCGAACCTTCGCGGCGCTGAATGCGCAGAGCCCGGGATTCGAGCGCGACAACATCCTCACCGGCCATCTGGCCATTCCGCGATCGAAGTACCGCAATGACGCAGCGGTGGCGCAGGTGGAGGAACGGATCCTGGAGAGCGTGTCACGCATTCCCGGCGTCGCGTCGGCGGGCATGGTGAACCGGCTGCCACTCGCCGGCGGCGTCTCGATGGTGATCTTCGAGTTTGATTCGCCGCGCGCGCTGGATCCCGCGCTCTCAGCCGTCGATATGCGCGTCGCAAGCGAGGACTACTTCAAGGCGATGGGCATTCCCGTCCTCGAAGGGCGCGCATTCGACGCGCGCGACACGGCGGCATCGACGCCGGTGGGTCTCATCGACGAGCGGATCGCCAAGTTGATGTGGCCCGGCGAAAGCGCCATCGGCAAGCGCTTCCGTGTGGCGCCGCACTTGATGAAGACCGCCTGGTTCGAAATCGTCGGCGTGGTCGGCCACATCCGACACGATTCGATCGATGCGGATCCCCGAACGCAGGTGTATTGGAGCTTCAAGCAGATGCCGATGGATCGCATGGCGCTGGCCGTGAGGACCGAGCCGAACGCCGCCGCACTCACGTCATCGGTGGTGCGCGCCGTTCACGAGATCGACCCCGAGCAGCCGGTCTACGACATGCGCACCATGGACGAATGGGTCGATCGATCGCTCGGACAGCGATGGATGAACATGGCGCTGGTCGGCACATTTGCGTCGGTGGCGCTGGCCCTCTCCGCAATCGGCGTCTACGGTGTGATCGCGTTCGGCGTGGCGCGCCAGCGCCGCGAGTTCGGCATTCGCCTCGCCCTCGGCGCGAGCCGGCGCAGCATCGCGGCATCGGTCGTGAAGCACGGGCTCGCGCTCGCCGGTATCGGCATCGGCGCCGGCATGGCCATGTCGATCGGCGTCACGCGCAGCATGAGCTCGCTGCTCTTCGGCGTGAATCCGACCGACGTGATCAGCCTGACCGCCGCAACGCTCGCGATCCTGTTCGTCGCGATCCTCGCCAGCTACCTTCCGGCGCGACGTGCGGCCGCCGTTGATCCGGCGGTGACGCTTCGCGCGGAATAGCGCATTTCCCTTCTGAGCTTTCTGTGCCTTCTGTGGCCCTGGGATCTATCTGTGGCCGAGCTTGAGCATCGCCACTCGCTCAGTTACGCTCGATTCGTGCGTAATCTGTTCTGCTTCATTCTGGTGATGGCTTCGATCTCGGCCGGCGCGTGTTCGAAGACGCGGACGAGCACCCCCTCACCAACGGCGCCAACGCCGACGTGCACCTATGCACTGTCGAGCACGTCGTTGAGCGTGGCGGGCACCGGTGGCACCGCGTCGCTGAGCGTGACCGCGGGCACCGGCTGCGCATGGACCGCGTCTTCGAGTGCCGCATTCGTCACCATCACCTCAGGGACGAGCCAATCGGGTAACGGCAGCGTCAACGTGACCGTGTCGGAAAACAGCGGCGACGCGCGAAGCGCGACGCTCACCGTCGCGGGTCAGTCGGTCGCTGTGAGCCAGGCTGCGGGCGACCCGTTGTACGGCAACTGGGCGGGCACGCTCGTGAAAGGCCCCGGCTGCCCGGCAACATTGCCGGCTTCGGTCACGTGGACCGGCACCATCCGCCGCACCGGTGGCGCGAGCTCCGAGTTTGTCATCACCATTGCATCGGTCGGCATCTTCAACCAGGTGATTCCGCTGTTCGTGAACGGCAACTCACTGCAGTTCTTCGTCCCGATCGACACGCTTTACACATTCAATGCGACACTCGCCAACGATCGCCGATCGTTGACCGGCACGTTCTCGGGTGGAACCTGCTCCGGAACGTGGACGGGCGCGCGTCAGTAGAAGAGATTGGATGTGTGAATGGCGATCGACGTGAAGTTCGATGAGGAAAAACGATTGCTGCGCGTGACGCTCACCGGCGCGTGGCCCACGCTTCCCGACATCATCGCCGAACGATCGCGATTGATTCTCGCCGGCATCATTCGACCCGGCGTCGTCGAGCTCGTCGACGCGCGCAGCGTGACCAAGGGCATTCCCAACCTGTCGCAGATGCAGGCCATCCTGCATTCGATCAGCAACCCGCCTCTCAAGCGCGCCATCGTCGTCAGCTCGAACGTGCAATTCGGCGCCGGGCGCATTGCCGAAACGCTCGATCCGAGGGGCCTCAAGGTGTTTCGCGATGAGGAGAGCGCGCTGGCGTGGCTCTTCGAGAGCCCGGCGGACGAGGAACGAGTGAAGTTCGACCGCACCCAATCCGGCAAAATCGCCACCGTTCGAAAGCGCTGATGACGTCCGCCACCGCAAGCTGATATTCTGAATAACTCCGGCCGGAGTGGCGGAACTGGCAGACGCGCGGGACTCAAAATCCCGTACAGGCAACTGTGTGTGGGTTCGACCCCCTCCTCCGGCACCAAATTCTTAGCGGACAATCATCGATTCGATCGTCGATCACGCACATCGGTTCACCGGTCGCGCAACACATTGGCTGCGCCCTCCCCATTGTCAAGAGCGCCGGCTGCTCTTCGCCAATTTCATAAGTGTGATCGCAATTACGAGCACGTTGTTCAGATCTGCGCACGCACACCCGAAACAACATGGCGATGCATTGTTTAGTTCCGTTCGACCGAACAGAACCGTCGGCGTGGGAAGGCGCGGTGATAAAGTTTTTCTACCTCGTCCATCTAGTTCTGATAGGCCGACCAAGCGACTCAGCCAATGAGGTGGCGAATGATGCGGCGCTCGATCTTCTTCGGTGGCGGCGTGACTATCGTCGCGTTACTTGCGATAGTTGGCTGTAGCAGCTCAAACAGCTCTCCGACCGCGCCCACCAGCGTCGCTAATGCCTCAGTGCGGTCGCTCAGCCTCTCGAAGACGTCCGTCGAATTGATCGTCGGGAACGTCGAAACAATCAGGGCTACAGCGACGTACAGCGACGGCTCTGTCAGAATAGCGAGTCCGACCTACACGAGTTCCAACACGAGCATCGCGACTGTTGACTCGGACGGGAATGTGCGCGCTGTGGCCAGCGGTAGTACGACAATCGCGGCCACCTTCTCCGGTGCAACAGCCAGTCTGCCCGTGCGATCAATTCCAGACTTCGCGGGGCAATGGTCTGGTACATATCGCTTCACGAGCTGCGCAGCGCCGGCGCGATGGGGAGCGTCATACTGCAACGGTCTTGTCGGACCTCCGTATCCGATCGTGTTGAACCTTGCCGCGACCGGCTCGCGAGTCATCGGTTCGATTCAACTCGGACTGGTTACAGGAACCGTCGATGGATCTGTTTCTGATGATGGAACGCTTCGGCTCAACGGCACGTATACGGCTCTCGTTCAGAACGTCATACACTCGTTTGAGCTTCAGAACTGGCAGACGCAAACGACCGGCAATTCTATGACTGGCAGGTGGGCGACTTCGGGACTCATTGCAGGCGACAGTCAGACGGCGTTCTTCGAAACCGAGATGATTTCCGTGTCCAGACAGTAGAGTGGCCGCGTGGGTCTGAAAGACCTTCACGAGGGTCTTTATAAGAAAACTTCCTGCTAACCAGTCGAGTCGAGCGATTTACGGTTTGCGCAACGGCGCTTCGGCGTACGCCGCGCGAGCGACCGCGCCGGCGTTGGTGGGGTTACCAAACTCCGGATACTGCGGCGCAATCTCGGCGACCACAGCCGCGACTGCGTCCTCAATCGACTTGCCCTCGCTCTTCAGGGCGCCAACGCGCTCACGAACCGCTTGAATGAACGCGCGATCTCGAGCGATCAGGGTGGCGTCGCCGAGCTTCCCGTGACTCGGGACCACGTGTGCGGGCTTCAGTGCCATGAGTTCATCGAGAACCGCGATCCACGTGCTGAGGCTCGAGGTATTCTGCGCGGCGAGAAAACGCTGGCTCATCACCACGTCACCGGTAAAGAGCACGCGATCCTCTTCGACGAACACCATCGTGTCCCCGCGCGTGTGCATCGCCTCCGGTCCCCGCCACAACAGCCGCACGTGCACTCCGCCGAGATCCAGGCGATGCTCGCGATCGAACAGGATGTCCGGCGTGGGATACGGCACACCGCTCAAGAGTTCCTTGTTGACGGCCGATCGGCTCGCGAAAGTGTCTTGAATCGATTTGCCCAACTCGGTCATGTCCTGCTGCTGCATGCGAGTCATGATCAGCTTCGCGCCGGCGAACGCGCCGGCTCCAAGCGAGTGCTCGGGGTGATAGTGCGTCGTCACCACGTAGACGTCCGCATTGCGGCTCACCTTCTTCATCTCGCGGACGATAGCCTCGCCGTTGCGAGGACCGAGTCCGGTGTCCACCACCAGCGTGACCTTGCTGCCGACGATGATGCCGACGTTGGGGACGAGGCCGACGTTGAAATCCGGAATGGCCCACACGTGATCGGTGAGCTTGACGGTGGCGTTCTCGCGGATCAGTGGTGCAACCGGCGTGGCCCCGCCGGCCGGGGCTTGCCCGGCAAAAGCCGCTGAGGCCAGACTGAGCGCGGAACAAGCGGTATAGACCAGCGTCGATCGCGTCGTGCGCATGACGCGATTCTAGTCCTGGGAGGCCGTCTGGCCAACCGCCGGCGTGATTCTCGTCGCGCGACTACTCATCACGCGCGCTCGTGCGGCGATCGGGCTTGCGTCGCACGGTAATCTGGTCACTCTTCACAGGCACGAACCAGCGATGGCCGCACACCGGGCACAGACCTGCCCGTCGCGCGCCGTCGTTCGCCTGAGCTGCATGTGCGGCGAGCGGCGCCTCGAGATGTCCGCAACGTTCGCACGCGATGGGCAACACGAATTTGTCAGAGGACATTTTTGACAAGGTGACTATTAAGGGAGCAAAAACGATGCCGATGATCGTGCTATGGCGTGCGCCTTCAACAGCCGACGCTGAAGGCTACTGCTAGGCTTGCGGTCGTCCGCCTGGCGACGGTCGGTGTCTAAACCCGCAAGCCTCAGCTTCCCGGCAGTATCACTCCGCCCGTAACGCCACCACCGGATCCACCAACGCCGCCTTCATCGCCGGCAACGCGCATGCGATGAATGCCACCAGCGCGAGCATCAACGTCGCGATCGCAAACGTCGGCGCATCGTGCGCCGGGACGCCATACAACAATCCGGAAATCAGACGCGTGGCCGCATAAGCGCCAACCAATCCGGCGGCGATGCCCACCACGACACCCCACATGCCCTGCGACACGATCATCCGCACGACCCTTATCCGCTCGGCGCCGAGCGCGAGGCGAATGCCGATCTCCTGCGTGCGCTCGACAACCGCGTATGACACGACACCGTAGACACCGAGCACCGCCAGAAACAGTGCGACGAGCGCGAACGTCCCGAGCAGCAGCAGGTTGAAGCGGCGCGGCGCAATGGATTCCGCGATCGCCTGCTCCATCGTGCGGATCCGGAAAAACGATTGCGTCGGATCCACGGTCGACAGTTCCTTCCGGATCGCCGGCGCCGCCGCCAGCGGATCGCCGTCGGTGCGCATCACCACCAGGATCGAAAAGATCGGCGCGTCCATGTGATGGAAGAACAATTCCGGAGCGGCATCCTTGTCCACTTCGGAGTATTTCAAGTCGCGCGCAATGCCGACGATGGTCGCGTAGCCCTCTTCGCCCAGCCACGGCATCCGGATCCGCGCGCCGATTGGATCGCCGCCCGGATAATCGCGCCGGGCCAGGCTCTCGTTAATCACCACGGAGCCGGATTCGATCTCGTTGAGCCAGCGGCCGCGAACCAGCGACATGCCAAGCATTGGGCCGAAGCCGGGCGAAATCGCGCTGATCGGCGCTTCGCGCCGCCCCCGCATCTCCCGCGGCGGCATCGTTTCGCCTTCCTTCAGGACGATGATGGTGGATTCCCGGCCGGTCGTGATCGCCGCGTCACGAACACCAGGTATCGACTTCGCCTTCGTCAGCAACGCCGACACGAAGTCGTGGCGCTTCTGTTGCTCGCGATATTGCGGACCGCGGACGTCAATCCGCATCGTCAGGAGCTGATTCGGCGCGAAGCCGTCTGGATAACGCGTCATCTGCCAGACGCTCTTGAACATCAGGCCGGCGCCGGCCAGCAGCACGATCGTGAGCGCCACCTGCGCGGCGGCCATGATCCGGCCGGTGATCAGGACGCGCCGGGACGCGGATACGCTGCGGCCGCCTTCCTTCAGCACCTCCTGCACGTTGGTGAAGACCAGCGCCACCGCCGGTCCGACGCCGAACAACAGCGCCGTGGCGATCGACACCACCGCAGCCACGGCGAGGACATTCCAATCCAGCGTCGTCTCATTGAGACGCGGCACCGAGGGACCGAACACGGTCACGACCGTGTTGATCAGCCACGACGCGAAGACCACCCCGCCGATCCCGCCAAGAATGGAATAGCCAAGGCTCTCCGCCAGCAGGTGCCGGATCACGCGCATCGGGCCGCTGCCGACCGACATGCGCAGCGCGATCTCCTTGCGCCGCTCCGACGATCGCGCGAGCAGCAGGTTGGCGACGTTGGCGCACGCGATGAGCAGCACCAGGATCGACGCCGAGAGCAGCACGCCGAGGGCGACACGCGATGGACCGACAATCTTTTCGCGAAGCGGCGTGATCACCGCGGTCGAAGTGCCGAACCCCGTCGGGTGCTCACGCTGGTACCGGTCGTGAATCGCTGCAATCTCCGCGCGCGCCTGCTCGAGCGTCACGCCGGGCTTGAGCTCGCCGAACACCTGGTAGATTCGCACCTGCGTGGTCGGCGTGATCACCGACGGCGGCGGCTGCAGCCGCATCATGCGAAATGCGCCGGCGTCGACGCGCTCGTACGCGGACTCGAACGGTCGGGCGACCAGCTGTGGCTGAAATGTTTCGGGCAGGACCGCCGCGATGGCTGCATCACGGCCGTCAACGGTCACGGTCTTGCCGACGATGGACGGATCGCTGTTGAACTGCTCACGAAACACAGCGTGCGCCAGAACAATTGCCGGTGGATCTGACGATGACGGCAACGCGCCGAACAGCGGCTGGGCACCGGTGACGGCCCAGAACGGGTCCGACGCCTGGACGATCCGAATGCGCGACGCCTCGCCGCCGACGACAACGGTCGAATCCACATAGTCGTAGGCGACCATGTGCTCGAGCGACGTTGACTGCGTTTGCCAGACGTTGAAGTCAATCGCATTCATGATCTCAACGGCATCGACGGGCTCGCGCAGGCGCGGAGGGGCCTTCTTGTCCTGCGTGGTCAACCAGACCACGCGATCCGGATGCGCGTACGCGAGCGGGCGCAACAGCACCGCGTTCACGACGCTGTAGATCGCCGTGGTCAGGCCAATACCCAGCGTCAGCGTGAGGACGACGGCGAATGAGAAAGCGGGACTGCGGCGCACCGATCGCATCGCGTCGCGCGTGTCCTGCCGCAGCTGATCCATCCAGCCGGGAATCCACACGCCGCGCACGTCCTCTTTGACGCGCGTGACGTTGCCGAACTTCCTGATCGCCGCGGCGCGGGCGTCATCCGCCGGCATGCCCCGCGCGATGTTGTCGAGCGTCTCTTCCTCGATGTGATCGCGAATCTCACGATCGAGCTCGTCGAGATCGGGCGTCCGTCGAATCATGTGACTACTCCGCGCGCAACGCGATGGCCGGGTCGATCATCGCCGCCTTCAACCCTGGAATGAGACAACCGAAGAACGCAATCGCCGAGAGACACGCCGTCACTGCGATGAAGGTGGGCAGATCGGTGGGGTCGACACCATAGAGCAACTCGGTCATCAGCCGCGCCATGGCTACGACCGCCACCAGGCCGAGGATCAGACCGCTGACGATGCTGGGCGCGCCGTCACGGATGATCATCCGCACCACGCGGGCGCGCTGTGCGCCCAGCGCCATCCGGATGCCGATCTCGCTGGTGCGGGCGGCAACGGTGTATGCGACGACGCCGTACAGACCGACGACCGCGAGGAACAACGCGACGCCCGCGAACAACATCAACAGGATCGTGTTGAAGAGACGCGGCGCAATGGATTTCGCCAGGGCCTGCTCCATGGTTTGCACGTCGTAGACCGACTGCGTGCGATCGACGGCGGCGACCGCGGCAAGGGCCTGCGTCGCAAACGCGAGAGGATCGCCGTCCGCGCGGGCCGCGATGGTGACTCCGAAAATTGGAGCGTACGAGTAGTGCACGAAGACCTCGGGGCCCGGCTCCGCGTCAATCTTCGAGTACTTCATGTCGGCGACAACGCCGACTATCGGCACGAATACGATCTTGCCTGACGGCGCCATTCGGAGACGACGGCCAATTGGATCGACCCCCGCAAACTGCGTCCGCGCCAGCGTGTCGTTGATCAAGATCGCGCCGCCAGGCTCCTGATCGGCCAGCCACCGTCCCCGCAACAACTGCATGCCGAGCATCTGTGGAAATCCCGGCGAGACGGAGCTGATCGTCGCCGGCGGCCTGCTGGGATCCTCCGGCTTCCCTTCCTCGATCATGAGGGCCGATGAGTCACCGCCGCTCGTGAACGCCACATCGCGAACGCCGCCGATCGCCGCCACACTGCTGAGGGCCGATACCGCATACGCCTGCCGGCGGGCCGGGTCCCGATAACCTGTCCCGCGGAAGTCCACACGCATCGTCAAGATCTGCGCAGGCTGAAAACTCGGCGGGTGCGACGTCATCCGCCACACGCTCTTCAGCATCAAGCCCGCGCCGGCGAGCAGCACCAACGTCATCGCCAGTTGCAATGCCACAACAAGCCTCCCGGCACGGATGGTAGAGCGCGGGGCCGAAACGTGACGTGATCCTGACTTCAACACGCTCTGCACGTCGGTTCGGATCAGCATCACGGCGGGCCACAATCCGAACAGCAGCGACGTGGCGAGCGACATCCCGGCGGCGAACGCGAGCACGGACAAATCCACTACCACCTCGGACATTCGAGGAATCGCATCGGGCATGACCCACCTGACGGTTGCCAGCAGCCCATACGACAGTCCGACTCCGGCGATGCCGCCGAGCGATGCGAACATCGCACTCTCGAACAGAAGTTGACGGAGGATGCGTAGAGGTCCACCACCAACTGACATCCGCAACGCAATCTCGCGCTGGCGAGCTGAGATGCGTGCCAGCAACAGGTTGGCCACGTTCGCGCAGGTGATGACGAGCACCAGCAACGCGGCACCTAACAATAGCGTCAGGGCAACGCGAGAAGCGCCGACGACCTCTTCGTGAAGTGGCCTCACACGCGGCTGCAATCGGGTCCAGGGCAATCCGATACCGCTCACGAGCCGCGCATGAATCGCTTCGGCCTCCGCCTGCAACGCAGCCTGGGTCGCGCCCGGCTTCAACTTGCCGATTGCCAGCACGTTCCGCTGGCCTGCCGGATACGGGTTCGGTCGCAGTTCCAATGGCCGAAAGATTTCGGCGGCGCGTCGAGACAGCCCGTACCGCCACGACGGGAACGGCAATCGCGCGACCGCGTCCGGTGCCAGCACGCCGACGATCGTCGCCTGCTCTCCATCAAGGGTGACAGGTCGGCCAATAACGTTCTGATCTCCGGACAGCCGATCGGTGAAAAACTGATGCGACACGACCAGCGGCCGCTCATCGTTCGGGAGCGGAAAGCGGCCAAGTGCCAGCTGCGCCCCGACCAGGTCCCAGAAACCGTCGGTGACCGACACGACACGTGTCCGCACCGTTCCGTCTGCAGCGGCAACCCCCGAGTCGCCAAAGGTGTACGCCACCGCCGTCTCGAGCGACGGCGCCTGCGCCTTCCACTCAACGAATTCGAGACTAAGGAACATTTCCACATCCGCAACGGGCTCATGCATGGTCAACCAGACCAGGCGATCAGCATCCGGCACGGGCAACGACCGCACGAGAACGGCGCTGACGATGCTGTAGACGGTGGTGGAGAGGCCAATGCCGAGGCTCAACGTCAGGACAACCGCCAGCGAGAATGCCGGGGTTCGACGCACCGATCGAAACGCGTCGCGCGTATCCTGCCGCAGCTGATCGATCCAGCCGGGTATCCACACTTCGCGCACGTCTTCTTTCACGCGCGCGGCGTTGCCGAACTTCTTGATCGCGGCCGCCCGGGCGTCTTCCACCGGCATGCCCAGCGCGATGTTGTCCTCGGTTTCGGCTTCGATGTGATCGCGAATCTCGCGATCTAGATCGTCGAGGTCAGGGGTGCTGCCCATCATGTGGGTTCCTCGGTGCTGCCGTGCAGGATGCGGGCGATCGCCGTCGTCATCCGATCCCATTTGCCCGCTTCGATGCTGAGCTGCTTGCGGCCCTTCGGCGTCAGCCGGTAGAACTTGGCGCGCCGGTTGTTCTCCGAGGTGCCATCCTCGGCAACGATCCAGCCACGCTTCAGCAGGCGATGGAGCGCGGGATACAGCGACCCCTGCTCCACCTGCAGCACATCGGCCGAGGTGCGCTCGATGGCCTTCGCGATCGCGTGGCCGTGCGCCGGCCCGGGTTGCAGCGTCCGCAGAATCAACAGGTCCAGCGTGCCCTGCAGCAGCTCGATTCGTTCGTCTCTAGTAGACATTCTAGGCGAGGCTACGCCCACTCACCTAGAATGTCAAGGGGAGGGAAAATCCTTAGGCCATCCGCAGCTTGCGCAGGATCCGGAGAAGCTTCGCGCGCAGGCGATCGTCGGTCCACTCCGACACATCGTCACGCTTATCGGGCGGTTCCTCGCCGTCGGCGATCTGTCCGAACATCAACAGCCGCGTCGCTTCGAGGAGACCGTCGGTGCCGAACGGTTTCTCGATGAACGACTCGCCGTCGGCGAGCTCCTGCAGATCCTTGAATAACGTGTCCGCGAACCCGGTGACATAGAGCACGCGGACGTTCGGAAAACGCCGCCGCGTGATCATCGCCAGCTCGCGGCCGTTCAGCCCGGGCATCATCAAATCGGTGACGAGCAGATCGACACCCGGATAGCCAGGCGCGTTGATGATCTGCGCGGCTTCGTCGCCGGAAACGGCCGATGAGACTTCGTAATTGTCGGTGGCGAGGATGCGGGTGACGAGCTTCAGAATCGGCAGCTCGTCGTCGACGACGAGAAGCCGCTTGCGGACCTCGAGCGGCGGGCGCTTCAACCCGCTGACGGCCTGATCCGCGGGCCGATGAATCAGCGGAACGTTCGGGAGCAGCTGCTTGTCCGGGCCTGCCGACATTCGGAGGACTATCTTAACGTCCCTGCCATCCTCCCGACATGACACAGGCGACGCGGAGGACATTTGCCTCGCGCGCCGCCTGCTTTTTCTGCGCAGAATTGTGAGTCCCAAGCGTTAGCGCTTCACTCCCTGCCCCGCCGGAGGCGGGGCAATGAAACGCTGCCATCGACGAAACGCGTCAGCGTTTCGTCGACTCGTAGATCGTCGCGGCGCCGCCGCCGACCGCCGCGCCAATGAGCGCGCCCTTCTTGCCGCCGATCAATCCGCCGATGCCGGCGCCGGCGCCCGTGCCGCCGCCGATGATCATCGCCGTCTTGCCCCACGAGCGGTTGTTCTCACGCTCGTCGACGATCACGCGCGCCCGCGAGGGCTGCGACACAGTGCGGGTCCGCGTCACCGGACGGGTGACGATGTCGTCACGGTAGACCGGTTGCTGATAGGCCACCGGCTGCGCGTACGCCTGCGGCGCATACCCGGCCTGCGGCGCATACGCGCTGCTGCGCGTGATGCACGTCACATCAGTGACCTCGCGGCCGTTGACGAGCGCGCGGCGCAACACCGCCTCTTCGTACGGCTGGCACTGCAGCGAAGCGCCGTTATTGAACGGAGCCGTGTTCGCCACGGTCATCGCATACGCGCCGTTCGCACCCGGATCCGGTCCGTAGGCCGGAGCCGGAGACGGGCGCATTGCCGCGGCCGCGCCAAGCGCCACCGCGCCTGCCACCAATCCGCCGATTGCCGATCCCACAACTGTGTTCATCATGTCCGGAACCACCTCCAGCCGCACGTTGGAGCGGCGTTACCCGGTGATGCATCAAGGGTTGTGCCACGGATTTCGCGCCCAAATCGCACTGATTCGGGGACGTTTGGAGGGTGGTCTTGGGTGTCCCCGCGATCGGCGAGGACACCTGGACCGTTATTGCGCGTGAGACAGATTGGCGAATTCGTGCTCGGTTCTGATCGTGTATGGGCCGTTGAACGCCGAGCGATACGGCTCGATCTTCGTAAATGCACCGCTCATTGTCGTAGCGCCGTAGTTCGTCGTGCTCGCCCAGTTGAACACGCGCAGTGAGTCGCCATTCTTCTGCGTGGTCGCTTCGAGCACGAGCTGGCCGTTGAGACGGATGATGCCGCTGACGGGGTAAGTGAGTTCGCCCGAGACACGCGGCTCACGCACAGTGCCCGTCACCTGATCGCGAAATTGCGACAACTGCAGCGTGAACGGATAGAAGGGACTAGGGGCTGTGCCGGTGCCGGTTCCGGCGCCGGCACCCACCACCATCCGACCGCATTCGCGAAAGTCGAAGCCTCCACTACAGCCTGTGATCCGGAACTGTCCCGACCAGTTTCCAGAGAAATCCGGCAGCACGCGGATTTGCTGCGTGCCGGTCTTGTCGCCGTACCTCGCTGTGAGGGTCGCTGTTCCGATCGCGACCGGCGACACGCGCCCCTCCTGATCGACGATCGCCACGCCGGCAGGCGCGATCGACCACTCCACGCCGGCAGTCGCCAGCGTGTACTCGAGCGGCGTCGTGCTGGTGATGAGCCGAGCGGTGTGCTGCACCGGCGCGGCAACGTTGGTGGCAATCCATTCATCGCCGAGCAGCGAAATAATGACCACGGCGCTCACCGGCGGCAAGGGCGACGTGACGACAGGAGGCGTGGGCTGTGTAGGAGCCGTGGGGGTCGAGCTGTTACAACCGACCAGTACGCCCGTCCATAAAACGACGAGACACACCCGCCTTCGTCCGAAGCATGCGATGCCTCGGACTACGGCGAGGCAGGCTGTTCGCATGGATCGAGAGTGAACGAGTTTCACTCTCGAATCAAGCACGAGCGTTGAATGCTACGGCGCGATCGCCCAGGTAAAAGTAGCGCCGATCGACACCCGCCAATAGCTGAAGTTGTCGGGACGGTGGAGGTCGGCATGATCGGCCGACGAAAACACGTAACGCGCGTCGGCACGGAACCCCGCGACATCGCCGAGCATGACGAACGCGCCGCCGCCGACGTTCGCTCCGAAATCGTAGGTCCGCGCCGGCACTGTGCACGGCGAATCGCAGCCATTGATCTGGAGGATGCCCACGCCACCGATGCCGAACGGGCGCACCAGTCCGCCAGGCTTGATCCAGATGGCGTTCACCATGTAGTTGGTGACGTCGAGGATCTGCTGGCCCGACAAGGCGTCGGAGGTGTGGCCGAAGTCGATTTCGGCGCCCCACCCGTTGTCTTCATTCACCGCCACCGATGCGCCCAGCGCCGCGCGCGCCGAGCTGATGTCGCCGCCGGTGACCGCGCCGATGTGCCCTGTCAAAAAACCCTGGAACCTTCCGATGCCACTCTGCGCGCGCGCGTCGACTGCGGCCAACGCGAGCACCACGATGGTCCACACCGCCATCCGCCTTGCCCTGAGCGAGAAACAGCGTTCGAAACGAGTGCAGTTTCGAGTCGAAGGGTTCATCAACACATCTCCTGACCGGTGAACAGCCGCTGCCCTTCGGACTGCAGCCACGTGCGGGCTTCCTGGTGGCGCGGACAGGCCGCCGCCACATGCTTCCAGAATCGTTTCGAGTGATTGAGCTCGCGGCGGTGCATCAGCTCGTGAATCATGACGTACTCACGCACGAACGGCGGCACGAGAATCAGGCGCCAGTTGAGCGTGATCGATCCACGCGACGAGCACGCGCCCCATCGCGATCGCTGATTGCGGATCGAGATGCGGGTCACGCTGATCGTGTGGATGTCGGCCAGCGCGAGCAGCTCCGCGGGTAATTCCTTCGTGGCACGCTTGCGCAAGGCTGGTTCGTCGGGATGGACGGCGGCGGGACGCGATTCGTGCTTGAGCAACTGCTTCGCGATCCAGGCGCCGCTCTGCTCCACAAACGCGGTCGCCTCCTTCTTCGATCCCCAGCGCGGCAGCGTCACTCGCAGCGTGCCGTTGTCGAGGACGCGCAGGATGTAGCGGCGCGCCCAGCGGTGACGAACGAACACCGTTCCGCCATTCGCGAGGCGGCGGGCCGGGTCGGGCGCTGTCAATTGCAGCGTCAGTTGCATGGAACGTCACCAATGGAGCGTAGCAACGAAAAGGAAATCGCCATTAAAGATACCGTAAAGTAGCGGCTATGGCTTCTGGGTTTGATGCGCTGGCGGAGATCGTGCGCGGCGCCACGTTCGACGACTTCCTGCTTCGCCCGCAATACAGCGTCATCACGCGGCGCGACCCGTCCGTGATCGACCTGTCGTGCCGGTTCTCGACGCACATCACCCTCAAGCGGCCGCTGGTGTCGGCCAACATGGATACCGTCACGCGCGCGCCGATGGCAATCGTCCAGGCCGAGGAAGGCGGCATCGGCATCATCGATCGGGGCTTCCGCAACGGCGACATCGAGCCGCAGGTGCGCGAAGTCGCCAAGGTCAAGCGGATGCAGCACATCATCATCCGCGATCCGTATTCGGTCACCCCCGAAACGCCGCTCGCCGACGCGGTCGCGCTGATGCGCCGGCGCCGCGCCGGCACGCTCGTCGTCATTGATGCCGCGCGCACGCTGAAGGGGCTGTTGACCGAGCGGGACGTGCGCTTCGTCGACACCAGCGAGGGCACCGTGGCGTCGCGCATGACGCCCGTCGAGGCGCTGATCACGGGACAGGGCGAGCTGACGCTCAAGGTCGCCGAAGACTTGATGGTGCAGCGCAAGGTCAAGAAGCTGCCGCTGGTCGACAAGAGCGGCACGCTGATCGGCCTGATCACCGCGAAGGACATTCATCGCCAGGAGCGGCTGCCCTTCGCGACGCGCGATGCGCACGGCCGCCTGATGGTGGGCGCCGCGATCGGCGCGACCGGCGATTTCATCGAGCGCGCCGCGGAGCTCCTGAAGGCGCACGTCGATGTCATCGTCATCGACATCGCGCACGGCCATTCGATCGTGATGGGCAAGGCGATCGACACGTTCAAGCAATCATTCCCCGATGTCGAGCTCGTCGCCGGCAACGTCGCGACCGCGGCAGGCGTCAAGTTCCTCGCGGAACGCGGTGTCAACGGGGTCAAGGTCGGCATCGGCCCCGGCGGCGGCTGCACGACGCGCCTGACCACGAGCTTCGGCGTGCCGCAACTGCAGGCGCTCGTGGAATGCGGGATCGCCGCGAATCCGGCTAAAGCCGGACACCACGATGTGCCGCTGATCGCCGACGGCGGCATCAAGCGCCACGGCGCGATCCTCGAGGCGCTGCTCTTTGGCGGCGACACGGTGATGCTCGGGAGCATGTTCGCAGGCACCGAAGAAACGCCCGGCGAGGTTGTCCAAAAGTCAGTGGTGCTGCCTGATCAACAACGCTCGGTGAAGGTGCCGTTCAAGGTGTTGCGCGGCATGGCCTCGATCCAGGCAATTCGCGATCGCCTCGACGTCGAGGACGACGACGTCGTCGACATGGAATCGATCGGCGCGGAGGGAACGGAAGTCAGCGTGCCGGCGCGCGGATCGGTGCGGCCGATCATCCACGACATCCTCAAGCACCTTTGCTCGTCGATCAGCTACGGCGGCGCCGGCAGCCTTGCGGAATTGACGAAGACGTTTCGCGAGGATCCGATGCGTTACCTGATTAAGCTCTCGTCCTCTGCAAAGAGAGAGAGTTACGAAAGGTAACGGTGGAGCATCCGCCTTTAGGCGGATTGGTTCTGTCAACGACGATGAGACCACCCGGCAAGAATCACATGGCTGTTGACTCCTGGATTCTCTCCGAGCTGGTTGCCGTTCGAGAAATGCTGAAAGCGATACGCGATTAGGATCGCGTGCGCGCCGCGCGGCCGCAGGCGCACGCCGCCGCCCCAATGCGCGGTGAAATTGGCGCGGCCGCTTTTCTCCGGAATTGGATCCGTCGTCCACAATCCGCCCATCGACAATTCCGCGAACGCCGACCATCGCTGTTTCGGCGGAAAGTTCCAGCGCCACACGACCGGCGCGAAGCCAACGCCGTAGATCGTGGACGGATCGAACTGCGCGAACAGCGGCGTCGCCTCAACGCCCCAGGCAAAGCGACCGCTGATCCCGATTAGTTTGATCTCACGTGTCAACTCGCGCGCCCAGCCGATCGTCTGCACCGCATACGCGCGCCCGGACTCCGACTGATATAGGTTCACGCTTCGCGCGACACCGATCGCCACATTCCATTCGGATGCCCGTCGTTCTACGATCGTTCCGCGCACGTTCTGCGAACGTTCTAGGATCGAGCACGACAGCGCGACCTCGCCCTCCGTATTCATGAGATCGACGGCGGGATCGAGGTCTCGCTCGACATTGATCTCGAGACCATGATTCACGCGCAGAGCGAGCGACGATGGCCCGTTCGTGATCGTCCAATCGATGGCGCGGCCGCCGTTCGCAGATGCGTATGACAGTGTGATGCGCGATTCGGTCAAGACCGGCTGCGCGTTCGCGAGCGGCAGCTCGACGCGCGGCTGGTCGAGCGAACGCGCGCTGAAGACAACGCGCCACGAAGCAAGTGGAGGCGGCCCCTTCTCCGGGGCCGCCTGAATACGCTCGAGCGACCACGCGCGTTGTTGAGGATCGTCGGGCACGCGGCAGGTCGCGACGGTCTCAGCCGGCGCCACCTGCGCTGCGAACAAGAGGGCAGCGATGATCACGCGCCGGCGACACGCTCGGCGAACGTGATGATATGCCCGTCGGGGTCGGTCACCGCGAACTCGCGCAGCCCATAGAACTGGGTCTTGAGCGGCATGATTACCTTGGTCTTCGGCGCGACCTTGGCGTGGTAGCCATCGACGTCCGTAATGATGAAGAACAGCGCCGCCGTCCCGCCCTGCGGGAGGCTGGCCGCGGCCGGATAATCGTGGGCGGCGGCGTTGATGTCGTTGAGAAACACCGACACGTCGCCGTGTTTCATCCACACAAAAACGAACGGTTCCTTATCGGGAACGGTCTCGCCAATGGTGAAACCAAGGACGTCACGGTAAAACGCCAGGCTTTTGCCAACGTCACGCACGAGAAGGTTGGGGGTGACGGACTCAAACTTGGCCATTTGGGATCTCGGATGTCGGATCTCGGATTATTTGCAGATCTAAAGATAATCCGAAATCCGAGAGCCGAGATCCCAGATCGACAGGTCACTCCACTCGCAACGCCTCGAGCGGATCGATGCGGCTGGCGCGAAGCGCCGGGAAGAGTCCCGCCAGGAACGCAACCACACCCAGCAGTATCGGCAGCGAAATGAAGGTCACGGGGTCCGTGGTGCTGACGCCGTAGATGAGACCCGAGAGCAATCGCGTCAGGGCCAGCGAGGCGATCACGCCGATCCCCAATCCCGCGATCACCGGCTTGAGTGATCCGAACAGCACCATGCCGAGAATCTCGCGGCTCGTGGCGCCGAGGGCGACGCGAATGCCAATCTCCTGGGTCCGTTGCGCGACCGCATAGGCGACCGTGCCGTAAATGCCGGCGATCGCGAGGATCAGCGCGATCGTCGCAAACACGATCAGCAGCGTCATATTGAAACGCCGCTGCGTGAGCGAGGCGCCAACGACGTCATCGAGCGTGCGCGGCGGCGTGATCGGCAGGGTGGGATCGAGCGACTGCAGCGCCGAACGGATCGATCCGGCGATCGCCATCGGCTCGCCGGCGGTCCTGATCACCAGCGCGTTCGCGCGCGTGGGCGCCGCCGTCACGGGCGCGTACGTCATCGGCACCGGCTCCTCGTCGGCGCGGTACTGGCGCACGCTGCCGACCACGCCGACGATCTCGAGCCATCGAAGCGGGTTGCCCTTGTCGTCGGTGTCCAGGGCAAACCGGCGGCCAATCGGGTTCTCGTTGGGATACTCACGGCGCGCCATCGCCTCGTTGATGATGATGACGCCCGGCTCGAGGACCTCGTCCTGCGCCGTGAATTCGCGGCCGCTCAGGATCGGTATCCCCATCGTGCTGAAGTAGCCGGCGCCGACATCTGCATAGTGCGTCAGCGGCTGCTGATTAGCGGGGAGCTGCGCTTTCGAGTCGGGCTGGAACGCAGTAATGGTGATGTTGGTGCCCATTGGCAAGTAGCCGGTCAGAGCCGCCTGCTCGACGCCGGGGATCGCCGCTACCCGCTCCATCACGCGATCCCAATACGCCTTGAACTGCGCGGGCGAGCGATAGTTCTCGCCCGACGGCGCCAGCGTCATCGTCATCATGCGCGACGTGCTGAAGCCCAACGGCAGATCGAGGATCGTCACCAGGCTTCGGACCAGCAGGCCCGCGCCGACGAGCAACACCAGCGAGATCGAGACTTCGGCGAGCACGAGTCCCGCACGGACGAAATGCCGCTGGCCATCGCCGGTGGCGCCCCGCGTGCTGTCCTTGAGCGTGTTTTGCAGTTGCGGGCGTGACGCCTGCCACGCCGGCACGACTCCGAACAGCACGCCGGTGACGAGCGACAACGCCAGCGCGAATGTGAGCGCGTAGCCATCGACCGTCACTGGCGTCACACGCGGCACCGCGCCGGGGTCGAGTGCGAGGATCAAATCGACACTCCAGAACGCTACCAACACGCCAAGCACACCGCCGACCAGCGCGATGACGACGCTTTCGGTGAGCAGTTGCCCCATCAGCGTCGATCGGTTCGCGCCGATGGCGGCGCGGATCGCCATTTCCCGCGCGCGCACCGTGGCTCGCGCCATCAACAGGTTCGCGACGTTGGCCACGACGATCAGCAGCACGCAGCCGACGGCGCCGAGGAGCACGAGCAGCGGCGTGCGCGCCGATCCGACGAGGCGATCGTGCAGCGGCGTCGCGCGGCCGATGAAGTTCGACGAGTCTTCGGGATACTGCTTCGCGAGCTGATCGGAGATCGTTGTCAGCTCCGCGTTCGCCTGCTGAAGCGACGTCCCTTCCTTCAGTCGCGCCACGCCACGCAGGCAATGCGCCCCGCGCTGGGCTCGCGGATCCGCAACCGAGGCAATGCAGCTGGGCACACCGTACGCCGCCGGCAGCCAGAAGCTGATGTTTTCCGGGTAGTTGATCGCCGCCGGCATCACGCCGACGATCGTGTAGGGTTCTCCGTTCAACCTGATCGGCTGGTTGATCACGTTGCGATCGCCGCCCAGCTGCTGCTGCCAGAACCCAAACGTCAGGATCACGCTCTTGCCACGTCCCGGCTCGCCGTCTTCGCTCGTGAACTGCCGTCCGAGTAGCGGTGACGCCCCAAGCACCTCGAAGAACGTCGTCGAGACAATCGCGGCGCGCAAGCGCGCCGGTTCGCCCTGCCCGGGCGCGACATTGAAGAAGCGCGTTGCAAACGCCGCCATGACGTCATACGAGGTCGACATCCGGCGCCAGTCGAGAAACGTCGGCGGAGCCATCGCGCCGGGGCCGCCGCGCCGCTCGACCTCGTTGAGATCGACGATCCGATCGGCATGCGTGAACGGCAGTCCCTGCAGCAGCACGCCGTTGACGATGCTGAACATCGCCGTGTTGGCGCCGATGCCGACGGCGAGCGTGAAAACGACAACTGTGGTGAAAACGGGTGTCTTACGCAGCATCCGGATGGCATGCCGCAAATCGCGAATGAGTCTGTCCATGTCTATTGGTGTGAATAGCAGTTTCGTTGCCAATTCGGGCATCACGGCGTAACAGTCACTTGCACAAAGACTTGCATGATTCGCGCACGATCGCGGCGCTGCTGGAATCGTCCGCTAATGGGACGCGCCCGGCCGGAGGCCGGGCAAAGGAACGCTGTGCTAAGGTCAGATGATGGCTCGCGGCTTTGAGAGCAAGTCGGTGGAATCGCAGCAGGAAGAAGCGCAGCGCTCGAAGATCACCCGCCCGGCGCTGAGCCGCGAGGACCAGGCGCGCCAGACCCGCAGGACCGGCCTCGAGCTGGCCCTTGCACAGACTCAATCGGAAATGACGGCAGCGTGCAGACCTGCCCACCGGGAAATGCTCAAGCTCAGGCTTGAGGCCATCCAGGCTCAAATCCGGGACTTGTGACGATTTGGGAGATTTGCTAAGCTTCGCGCAAAGCGGATACCCACCAACCTTCCATTCGCGAACAGCCTTCACCCTTATTGCCTTCAGCCGTTAATCGTTAGAGTTCATCACCCGTGCCACCAGTCAGATTGTTCGTGGGCAATTTGCCCTACCAGGCGACCGAAGACGATTTGCGGACGCATTTCGCCCAGGTCGGAAACCCAACGCAGATCGTTCGCCCGCTCGACCGCGAAACCGGCCGCGCCCGCGGATTCGCATTTGTCGAATACGCCGAGCGCAAGGAAGCCGAAGAGGCGATTAAGAAGTTCGACGGCCAGTTGTTCATGGGCCGTCCGCTCGCGGTGAGCGAAGCGCGCGCGCGTGAAGATCGCGGACCCGGAGGTCCGCCGCGGCCCGGAGGTGGCTACGGCGCGCCACGTCCCGGCGGCTTCAGCGGCGGGGGCGGAGGGTACAGCGGCGGAGGCGGCGGCTTTGGCGGACCGCGTCCGGGCGGCTTCGGCGGCGGGGGCGGTTACAGCGGCGGCGGTCCCCCCGGCGCCGGCCAGGCGCGTCAGAAGGACTTCGGTCCTCCGGCGCCGCCGAAAGATAAAAAGAAGCCGTTCAAGAAAAACGACGACAAGCCCAAGGGGCCTATCCCGACGAAGTTCACCGGCCGCACGTTTGACCTCGACGACGCCGAGGATGACGACACGATCGACATCACGCCGGACTTCATGAAGCATGAAGATCCGGAAGTCGACGCGCCCGATGCCGAGCCCGGCGACACGCCTGCCGTCGACACGCCGGATACCGACGACGACAAAGAGTGACCTTTCCAGAAAAATAGCCTGATGCTGAAGCGCGAAGACGAAATCCTGTTCAGCGGCGGCGCCCTCGGCGCCGAAGAAGCGTTCGGGGCGTGCGCCGAAAGCTTCGGCATCGAGGAAGTCAACTTCTCCTTCGACGGCCACAAGCCGGCGCGCACGCGCGGCCTGCGCGTCCTCAATCACGAAGAGCTCGCCGCCGGTGAAGTCAGCCTCGCCTACGTCTCGCGGCTGATGAATCGCCGGTATCCGGATACGCCGACGTTCCGCAAGATCCTGCAAAGCATCTGGTATCAGATCAACAGCGGCCAGGAGATCTACGTCATCGGCTCGATCCAGCCCGATCAGACGGTGCGCGGCGGCACGGGCTGGGGCGCGGAGTTCGCGAAGCTCTGTAACAAGCCGCTGTTCGTCTTCGACCAGGAGAAGGACGGCTGGTTCACGTGGGATGGCGACGCCTCGACGTGGGTCGAGCGCAGTGGCAGCGATGAACCGGTGATCGAGCACATTCATTTCACCGGCACCGGCACGCGCATGCTGCTGCCCAACGCGCGCAAAGCGATTACCGAGCTCTTCAAGCGATCTTTCTAACCGCAAGCCGGGGTCCCCGCGACGCGGACTTTGCGTCGTGGGGTGGAAGCCCGTAGCCCGCAAGCCCGTAAGCCCGGTATGATTCGCGCGGATGTCCCGCGAGATCGTTGCCGGTATCACGACCTTTCTGACGATGGCCTACATCGTTGTCGTGAATCCGGCGATCCTGTCGTCGCCCGGCACCGGCATTCCTTTCTCCGGCGCGCTCACCGCTACCGTTCTCGTCTGCTTCACGATGACGTTGTTAATGGGCGTGTACGCGCGACTGCCGTTCGGCGTCGCGCCGGGCATGGGCCTCAATGCGTTCTTCACCTACACCCTGATCATCAACGGCGGCGTGCCGTGGCCGGTCGCGCTCGGCATCATCTTCTGGGCGGGGGTGGTGTTCCTGCTGGTGTCGATCACGCCGCTGCGCGAGCGCATCGCGATGGCCATTCCGTCATCGCTGCGTTCGGCAACGGCGGCGGGCATCGGTCTGCTGCTCACGTTCATTGGCCTGCAGAACTCGGGCTTCGTCGCCGCGAACCCGGCGACCATGGTCGGCGTCGGGCCGCTCGATCATCGAGCGCTGCTCACGCTCGTTGGATTGATCGTCGCGGTGTGGCTGACGCTCCGCAACAGTCCCTTCGCGTACCTCGCGGCGATCGCGCTGGTGACGGGGATCGCGTGGATCGCAGGCTACGTCACGCCGCCGGCGTCGTGGTTCAGCGCGCCTGATTTCTCGAGCGTGTTCCTGAAGCTCGATATCGGTGGCGCACTCAAGTGGTCGCTGGCGCCGGCGATGGTCACCGTGATGCTGACCGACTTGTTCGATTCGCTCTCGACTTTCATCGGCGTCTCGCAGGCCGCGAATCTCGTCGACGACAAGGGCGAACCGAAGAACCTTCGCCAGGGCCTGATCGTCGATTCCGTCGCCACGCTCGGCGCGGGACTGTTCGGCAGCTCTTCGGGAACGGCGTATGTCGAGAGCATCGCCGGCATTCGCATGGGCGGACGGACCGGCATGACCGCGGTGGTCACCGCATTCTGCTTCCTGCCGTGCCTGTTCATTGCGCCGATCGCCGGCGCGATTCCGGCGTACGCGACATCCGCCGTGCTGATCCTCGTCGGCGTCTCGATGTTCCAGTCCGTGACACGCATCGAGCTCGATCGTCTCGAAATCGCGGTCCCGGCGTTCGCGACGCTGATCCTGATTCCACTCACCTTTTCCATCACGCAAGGTATTCTTTGGGGATTCATCCTGCACGCGGCGCTCCATGCCGTGGCCGGACGAGCCCGCGAGGTCGCCGCGCCGGCCTGGGGGCTGGCCGCGGTCTCCGTCGCATTATTGGTAATCGAACATGCCTGATAGCCCCATCCTCTCCGTCGCGATCGACGAACTTCAGAAGATCAAGAAACTGGCTGACAAGTCGATCGAGCAGCTGTCGGACGCCCAGCTGCACGCCACGATCGATCCCGAAGCGAACAGCGTCGCGATCCTGATGCGGCACATGGCCGGCAACATGCGATCGCGCTGGATCAATTTCCTGGCGAGCGACGGCGAGAAGCCCGATCGGATGCGCGATCGCGAATTCGAGGATCCGGGCCAGAGCCGCGCCGAGCTGATGGCCGAATGGGAGCACGGCTGGCAGTGCGTGTTCGACGCGCTGACGCCGCTCAACGACGCGGATCTGCAACGGACCGTGATGATCCGCGGCGAGGCGCACTCGGTCTACAAGGCGATCTCGCGGCAGGTCGCGCACTACGCCGGCCATGCATATCAGATCCTGCTGCTCGCCAAGCACATGCAGGGGGCGAACTGGAAGACGCTGTCGATCCCGCGCGGCCAGTCCGAGGAATTCAATCGCCGCATGCTCGCGCGCCTGAAGACTGAACACTGATCCCTGAGACTCTTAACTGTCGACTCCAGACTGATGACTCTTCGTTGGGGGATCCTTGGCACGGCGCGGATCAACCGGCGGGTGATCCCGGCCATGCGCCTCGCCCGCCGCAGCGATCTCATCTCCGTGGCCAGCCGCGATCGCGCGCGTGCCGACGCCTACGCGCGCGAATGGTCGATCCCGCGCGCCGTCGCCGGCTATCAAACGATGCTCGACGATTCGAACATCGATGCCGTCTATATCCCGTTGCCCAACACCGGCCACGTCGAGTGGACGCTGGCGGCGATCGCCGCGGGCAAGCACGTGCTGTGCGAAAAGCCGCTCGCGCTCGATCCGGCGGACATCGATCGCATTGCCACCGCGGCCGCGAAGGCCCGCGTCATCGTCGAAGAGGGCTTCATGTACCGGCACGAGCCACTCACCGAGAAAGTGATGTCGCTGATCAACGACGGCGCCCTCGGCACGGTGCGCGCCGTGGTGTCCGGATTCACGTTCGCGCTCGGGCCCGCGCACAACATTCGCCTCGATCCAGCACTTGGCGGCGGGTCGTTGTGGGACGTCGGCGGCTATCCGGTCACGTATGCGCAGCTCATCATCGGTCACGAGCCGAAGATGGTCTTCGGCACGGCGCACTGGCACGAATCGGGCGTCGACGAGGAGTTCATGGGCATGCTGCGATTCGGCGGCGGCGCGACCGCCAACATCTACGCCGGCTTCCGCGCCGCATATCGCACGT
>Ga0137455_1000007_pt1 | contig 57359 bp, 82 predicted proteins | sample EasRivERMGT600_2_FD_102334 | JGI IMG/M metagenome (GOLD analysis project Ga0137455, IMG submission 102334) | Soil microbial communities from meander-bound floodplain in the East River, Colorado, USA - East River MetaG ERMGT600_2 | ecosystem: Environmental > Terrestrial > Soil > Floodplain ... | reverse complement strand
CTGACGCCGGCGATGCCGTAGGAGCACCGATCCTGGGGGTGATCCCGGCGATACACGAGCGTGTAGTTCGGCCCGACGGCCAGAGTTGCCTCAGCCGCTGACCCCGCGGCCGGGGTCTCGACCTGCGCCTGCTCGGCCGCAGGCTTCTCGACCACTGACATGTTGCTGCCCCGATTCTTGTCCTTTGCCATCACACACCTCACCATCCGCCTATCCGGTTACTAGGCTGGCTCCGCGGGATTGCAGCGCCAACCAACAAAACCATCATACCACAGGTTTTAAACCGACGCAAGCGTTATTTTGGGAATCTTGTTGACTCAGGAATTTCAAGAATTTCAGAACTTCAGCAAGTTCAATACTTCAACTAGATGTCAAGTTGATTCGTCAGGGCAAAAGAAAGGCCGGGAATTGACTCCCCGGCCTCAGCTTCAATCGTTCGCGACGAACAACCGCCGCAGTGCAGTTCGAGGGTCCTCGCTCACGTAGGTCACGCCGACCAGTTCCCCGGCGCGCTCGGTGCGGTCGCCGCGAGTCAGAATCGTGCCTGCGCCAATTGCGAAGTGAGACTTCGGCATGGCGTTGTTGACGATCACGATTTTCTCCGGCCATACGCCCGGCGAAAGCATCAGATCGCTGGCGTCGCAAAATGCCGTGCCATCGGTATCCTCGATGTCGATGAGCCGCGTGTCCGCAACGAGCGTTCGTACTTCACTGATCATGTGCCTACCTCCAACTACAAGCATACCACACGGCGAGGCGAATGCGCAGAAAGATTCTGACATCAAGCTGAATAGGGCGATCCGGCCAGATGGCCGGACTACAGCTCCTCTCCCTCCGGGTCGTCAACTTCGCAGTCATCCATCTCGACAAACTCAGGCGTCTTGGCAATCGCCTCCTCGACGGTGGCGCACGCATCCGCAGCGCTCGTCCCCTCCACCCATCCTTCCCAGACCACGAGATACTTGCGCTTCTGTTGACCTTTTGAGTCCACCATGTCAGCTCCTCGGCAGTCCTTGCCAGATGATGCAGTTGTTCTTGACGCGGATCGCGCCGATGTTCTGCAGGGTGCCAATGAAGGATTGATACTCCATGTAACCCATCCCAGTCGCCATCAGAACCGCGTAGAGCTCACCGGACGGCAAGCCGGGGAGCCCGCGTTTCTGACTCTGCTCGCACATCGCCTGGATATAATCCGCGATGGCGCTGATGACATCGAGAGCTTTCTGCTTCTGCTCGGGTGTGAGTTGCTCAGCCATTTCCTACCTCCCTACCAGCACACGATACCACAGTTTTAAACTCGACGCAAGCATTATTTTAGTCCGTCTGGCAGAGGATGTTGACGTCTACTGGATGCTTCCACCTTACTACCGCGCACGAGCACGCGCGTAGCAAGATCCGTGCCATGAGTGCCGGAGCCCGACATCAGATGGACGTCAACTCGACATCTAGCTGACCAGTCGGACTTGACTGTCAGATGGCACGGACTTTGCAGAAGAGGAATTTTTGGCACGCGTCTTGCGTCGGAGCGATAACTACAGCGTCAGAAATAGCCTGTGAAGTTGATCATCATCCGTTCAGCGCGCGATGCAGGTCGCCCCACGTCGGCCACCGCTGATTGGGGATCCGCTCACGGATCACAGGCGGCACCACGCTGGTCTCGAGGATTCCAGTTGATGTCCCAGTCAGTTTCTTCTCGGCGGACTCCAGTTGTCCAGCGATTTCTGCGGCCTGCGCGAGTAGTTCGAGGACTTGGTCACGTGTGAGTGGCTCCATAACGCTCCTTGTTTGACGTTTAGCTAACATCAGAAGAATGGATGTAACTCCGAGTGAAAATGCGTCTGTAACTCGTGTAACCTCTGTAACCTGCGAAAAGTGCCGACTGCGGCACGGGATTTTGGAACGACAAACGTCGGCGTAACTTCGAGAGGTAACTCGTGTAACTCAGCCTGTAACCCGGGTCAAGTGCTTTGTTTGCAACAATGTAACTCCTGTAACCTTTATAACTCTATTGAAAACCTTTAGCAACAGCAGTAACAGTTAGGGTAAGCCCCCTACCATGCTTCTCGGCAGGTTATAGGGGGCAGGTTACAAAGTTACAACGAGTTAGGAGCACTGGTGTTTGCCCTAAGTTCTTTGTTTGCAACGAGTTAGCCTGTAACCCGTTTGTAACTTTGGACCCGGTTACAAACTTTTGGGAGTTACAAATTTACAAAAGACGTAAATTTGCAGGTCCAACCCGCCTCCCGCGGCCAAATCCCTCGAATTACCAGAATTTCGAGATTTCCAGAATTTCAAGAACTTCAACATGTTCAAAACTTCACGGCTTCCGCAGCTCGCCACGCACAACCAGCCATCCGACGCTCGCACCGCAGATATCGCACGCCTTCAAACTGCGACCCTGACGTGCATGAAATCCGTAGCAGATTGAAATGTTCAACGTTTCGTCAGGCTTCAGGCCAGTCCGTCGTCGTTTATCTTGGCGATAGGTAAGCCTCTCGACCAAATCGCGGACCTGGACTAATTCGCCGGTAACATCGTGGATCATCATCGCCGACCTCGATTCGCAATATGTGCATCAGCTAGTCAATAAGCAACGCGCGACATGTGAGCTTTTGAATCAAGGCCCGCGCCTCGGGATATTCCAAGTTGCCGAACTCGTAGCGTCGCATGGGGAGCACCACGATCAGCGCGGATCCATTCAAATCATCGCCTCTCTTGGCAATTCGCGTGTAGTAGCCCGGATCTTTACAGAACAGCATGACCGGTCGATTCCAACTCGGCTTCTCTTGGCGGCACACATCCCAAGCTAGGACGACGCCTTGCCGAAGAGTCATCCCAGTTGCAGAGATGTAATGAAATCGCTTCTCTAACCCACAGACGTTGCAGGAATTGAGCGCAGAGGGATTTGGATAGAACGGATGTTCACTCATACGATCTCCCTGTAGATATACGATCCGTTATTCTTACCAGTCAACTTGAATCGCGTTTCAGCATACTGAGCTGAGCCCATGTCTCCCTCGAAGCTGATCGTTGGAATCACATGTAATGGGACGGATAGTGATAAGATCCAAGGAGGCGGATCTTTGACTTCACGCGCCTTGCGCAATCCGTCCGCATAGATGAACACTGCCTGTGCCATATCAATCCAGAACTATCTCTATAATTTCCAGATCTGCGTTACCATCGCTGAGAGCAATGAACGTTCGTGCCTTTTCGCGACTGCTGAATGCGGCATACACCTCATACAGATGTTCGATCTTTCGTTGCCAGTCGCCACGCTCAACGACGAGATAGACCGTCACTTAGAGATCAGAGCCAGTCGCGCGATGGTGCAGGCCTCTTTCAGTTCTCGGTTCTCCTGCTCCACGGCTTGGAGCCGGGCCTCGGCGGCGTACAGAACACGTTCTGAGGTTGACACTTGCTCTTGATAGACTCTCGCGGCGTCTTCCGCTCCGTCCCGTTCCTGCGTCAGGCGGGCGACGTCGGCTTCGGCCTGCGCGAATCGATTCAGCAGCGAGGCATATGACGTATTCGCTTCCCAGGCGTCGAGCAAGGCCGCTTTCAGTTGTTCGGTGCGCTTCTGGTTCTCCTCCGTTAGCCGGGCCTGCGCCTCCCGTAAGGCGGTGAGTTCTGATTCTCGCTCCCGCCAATCAGGCACGTAATCGTCCATTTCGCTCGGGTAGAAGCCACCTCGCTGCATCATGCGCTCGAGGCTCTGATTTTTCCCGTAGCGGGCCGCATAGACTGAGTAGGCCATCTCGGCGGTCTGCCAGCTAATCGTCATCGGGTGAGGCTTCGCGCCGCGCTCAATGATGATCGGAAATCGCGACTCAGGTTTATCCATATCAATCCTCTTTGGGCTTTTCAAGTGCTGCAAGATCCGAGGACCACATCATTATCAGATTGTCATTCTTCTGGGCGTGATGTGTTCGAGCAAGTTGTTCGAAACAGTAGAGCAGGAAACGTGCAGCATCTGTAGTATCTTTCCGACGACTAAGTTCTCCCATAGTGACTTCCATGAATCGCTGTGTTGGATACTGATCATCCATCGATCGTGGCGCAAATTCCGCAATGAACGTATAGCCACGAAGGACACCACTCTGATCAAAGACTGGATGACCGTCGAGTCCGTATTTCACATTGAGGCTGTAGTTGTTGATGACTGCAACCCGATGATCAATGACGTCACCATTGTCGTTCTTTATCGTGATCACTGCATGCATGACTTCTCCTATCGCGTTGCCCCGAAATGGTAGCAAGACGTCGTGTATTCAGTCTTTCCCTCGAACATGCGCGTGCTGTTGACACAGATACCGTCCGTGTTCAGGAAGCGGAGCAGTGACAGCAGAAACAGGAATCCAACCAGATAGACAGAAAACCAGAATAGCTCTTTCATTGACCAACCAACTTTCCATGGAATGGCAAACTATACAGGAATCCACCACGAGGACCGTGGAACGTTTCCGTCTTCTCACGGATGATCTGATTATCCTTCCAGAGCTGATGGATAGCAGAGGCTACACTACCAGGAGTCAGATCAAGGCGACGAGCGAGTGCTGTCGCTGTCTGATATGGTTTTGTCGAGAGCTCAACTTTGATACGTTCTTTAATAGTCACGCCTTTGGTCTCCCAAGGATCTCTTGAATATGATTGCGTATCGAGAATCGTGTATCGGATAATGTTACAGTCCAGATCTTCAGCGCCACAGCTTTCTTTGCGACCTCTGTCACGCCTTCTTCGTTAACACTACCGTTCGCACAGAGCCAGAGCTCGCGATGTTCGAGGACGAACGCTCGTTTCCTCTCGAAGCTGGGATGATTCTTCCGTTGCTGGAAGTAGGCGTGGTGTTTATTCATAGTTCGCCAAGAAACTATCGTAGATCCGCGTATCGGGCTCCAAGCCTTCGTGCTGCGCGAGCCAAATCACGCATTCCTTCGCTGTCAGCAGATATTCTTGTGACGGATTCCAGTCGTCACATTGGCCAGGACGATAGGTTGCCCATATGCGATCGCGCATACGTCTCGGTAAAGACATCCAGTGCTTTCGGCACATGAACATCTCAGGTGGAACACGGACATCACAGCCCGTCGCATGACACGTATGCTGCGAACTAGGATGTCGTTTGTTAACGCGCTGAATGCTTGGAAATGATCGTTGTTCTGCCACCTAATCCGTCCCTATCAGATCGACGCTGATTCCATCATTTGCTTTATTGTAGCCGGCCCGCGAGTGTGGACGAGAGCCAAACTCCCGAAACAACATCGGTGGAACGCATCCTGTAGTCGAGGGAGCACCCATGCCCGTCGGATTAAACTCTACCCATCGTCCGCAATTCCGACATCTCAGCAGATTGTGGTAGATATAATCCAGAATCCCGAGACATGAGCAGAACATACAGCCTCTCAGTAGCCGCAGTAGTCAATGATTAACGCCCAATGTCCAAGCTGCGGCAAGAATGGACCTTGGGATGTCATCTCCCAGCAAACCCTCAAGCAGAACGTAAGGCCAGATTTTCGAATCGCTGCTCCGTAGTCAATGGAACGGAGGCATTCTGTGGAATTCGGATATAGGTCGACCAACCTAATTTGTCTAAGTCATCTGCCATCGCTCGACAGAGTTCATCCCATTTGTGGAGCATGGTCAGATCAATCTTGACACAGCGCCAATTTCGTGGGATGACCGTGCCAATATCAATGACATTGAACGGTAGCCGTGATTTGAATTGCTCCTCGAGCCGTGTCATCAAATCTATTCCTAGGCAATCGATGAGCGTTCGGTGATCTTTGGGGTTGTTGATGTCAACCCGCGCGACAACTGCATTATCCATGATCTTTATCCTCGGGCAGATCATACTGCCCCTCTTCGATATCTCGGGCAAAGCCCTTTACGATTCCATCCTCGGTTCGTACTGCTTTCCGTATGAAACCGAGTAAGTGCATGATCTTCAATACACGATCATTTGATCTTTGATCACGTTTATCAATTGATATACCTAGAGCACCCCACACTTCATCCGGAGCCAGACGATGTTTCTTGTTGCGCGGGAACGCACGTTCTAGCCTTTGCTCCCACGGATCTTCCGCGCGACGCCTTTCCTGTTGGAGCGCGGCATGTGCATAGAGGGAGGGATGTAAACGGATAGATTCACCTGCTGACTCCCTGTGCGCTGCTTCGGCCCAAATTTGATCTCGATTCGCGCGAATCCAGTTAATATCAAATTGTTTGATTCTGACTGGCCAAAATCTACGATTGCCTGTAGAGTCTGTGAGATATGTGTAAGAATTTGTTGTCCCGACAATGATGAATTGCCGCGGTTGTTCGATCGGGAGCCTGCCATATGCGAGCCTCACAGGTCCGTCAGTCTGTCGGGAGAGCATACCTTTTAGATGCTCTACCTGCGAAGCGTGCATACCGGACAAATCTGACGCTTCAATTATCCACTTACCAAGTGTTCGTTCAACGATCTGCTTAGCATCTACGTTTAGCGGAAGATCATCACTAAACCATGCTTCATTTGGACAAAGCATTCGCAGGGCTGTGGACTTCAATAATCCCTGGGTCGCGCTCTCAAGTACGACCATTTCGTCGTATTTGCAGCCGGGGCTCATGACCCGTTTGACCGCCGCTAAGAGCATGATCGAGGATACAGCCTTGACATATGCAGTATCTGCGGCTCCGCCCGCCTTGATCAGCCAATCATCGACACGAGGAACTTCGTCCCATTTCAAACTCTTTAGGTAATCCAGAACAGGATGCACCTTGTTCTCATGTGCTGTGTTCTCGGTTACATCAAAGAAGAAGTCTTTGGCAGGGCGGAAATGGAATCGAGTATCGGTGGCAAGCCAAACGTGTCGAACAACTGCGTCAACGAGCGGCCCGCGATATGCGCTGCCATTCCCGTTGCCTGGATAGTCAATCATCGCTTTCTGTGAGAAGTTATCAAAACACAGCGTTATGTCCATCTTCTCTAACGCTCGACGAATATTTTCTTGAGAGGTGGGGATGATCTGGCCCTTCTCGTTCTCAAGGAAGTCGCTACCACCGAGCCATTCCTTGATGCGAGCAATAACCTTCTTCCCATCGTCACCAATAGCTTTAATGAGCGCAGTCTTCCCGAAGACATGCTCGCCTGCCTTGATTCGTTGTGCGGTAGATTTAACAGTGACGCTTACGTCTGCGACATTGTTTCCGCTTGCTGCTGCAATCGCTTCGCCAATTGCAATCGCTTCCTCTTCCGTGACGCCATTTGAAAGAAGAAAACCAGCCACAGCAAGCCGAGTGTCGTGGAGCAAACCACGATGCCCGAGAACAGAAAAGATAAGACAGGCTGTAGCATAGAGACACATGCGTCGATGCAAATCTTCGACATGGGCAATTTCCTCATCCATCCGCAGTTCAACGGTTTCGCCACTGGGATGAATAGATGGCGGCAACATGGTCTGTATCCCGACCGTGCCGTCCGCTTTTGTTCCTCGAAGTTCGACTAGGGGCTTACCATCGATGTTATCAAACGCAATACTGATTAATGGCTCTGGTGATGTGTAGAACGCATGGCTCATCGTGCGACTAGCACGGCCATAGCCGAATCCAGTCGCAGGCAAAATGCGCTTTGCTAGCGGCAAGCCATCTGACCAATCGAAGTCAACGTCAACTAAGAATTTACCGGGCTGTATTTCGTGCCCTGTAAAGACACCGACATTGCGATTTGGTCGCCAATCGTTTAACTTGTCACTCCGTTCAGTCCAATTAAGCGCCTCCTGACCAGTTGGCCCCTTCTGCTTCTCTGAGTAGAAGATTAGCCGAAATCCACGTTCGTAGTATTTCTTCAGCCAATCCGGTGGTGAAGGAAAGTCCACTACACTCACGTGCTCCCTTGTCTACGACGAAGCTGTCGCCATTCCGCATGTGCGAGTTTAACTGCTCTACGATTATTGTGTTCTAGATCGTAATAGTGCAGGAAAAGGTGAAGACGATTCGCTCTACGTGGAAAGGTTTTATCGCGCTGTGCTTCTGTAGCTAATCGGCCTACAAGATCGTGGCGGGGTTTCTGGTCAAGCAGCCAGTCGTAGAAAGACGCAACTTTTGCATCAGAGCTCATCAGCTCCACGAATTACCCCGTGAATTGTAAGTGATGGTGCTTGGCTCCGCAATCCCGGGTAATCAGAATTGCGAACTTGGTTGGGGCACTATGCCTCACCAAGCAGGATAAACATGATAGCACATTTTAAACTGGAATGCAAGTATTATTTTTTCGCGACCCTACACGCGCGCATATAATAATGTTGGATTCGCAGGCACCCTCAGCTAGATATCACATGGACTAGGAGCTCCTTTTAGTCTAAACCCACTATTGCTATCAGTTTTAAACTGTGGTATACTGTAGTTCGCGCTGGGATCCCCAAAGCACATCGCTTCAGCCCGCAGACGTCGTCGCCTGTGAGTATGCTGCCTATCCGGGTTGGGGATCCCGGCGTTATTACGATTATGGCAAAATCAAAGAATCGCAAGGCAAAGCCGAAAGTCCACATCCACAGACGTATCGTGATCCGCGATACCGTCAAGAGTCTCCGAGCCAAACTCGAAGCTACGCAGTCACATCTGCAAAATGCGCGAGAGAACTATGAGAATCTCTACAACTCTCACAACGCGCTCCTGAATGGCGACAACTATCGCTGGAAGATGCGCAACGGTGAGCTCATTGCACCACGTGATATGACGGAAGAGCATCTCCGTAACACCGTATCCTTCATCGAGCGCACGCTGGTCCATGCCTTCGGCTCCGTCCCGTATCTCGATGCTACCGAGGAGCGTCTCGTTGCGTTGACGATGATGATTCGTGAGTGCCGTCGTCGCGGCTTCCGTGTTTGACTGCAATCGGGGCACCGGCCGGGCAGCGGTCGGAGAGAACCCGAGCCCGACGGTTACGATTGGAATAGGCCGATATCGATCTTTAATCACCCACCAATTCAGTGGATGAATTTGCGGGAAATCGAGGAGCTCGAGAGGAGCTTCCCATGATCCTCGGATTTACCGGAACCGGCAGCTCCAAGGAACCCGGTAAAGGGATGACACAGCGGCAACACGCCACTGTCCGTTACCTCTTCCTGGAGCTCCAGCTACACGTTCTACATCACGGTGATTGTATCGGCTCCGATGCACAAGCTCATCGCTTGGCACGGGAGCTCCACGCCCGTATCGTGATCCATCCGCCAGATAATCCCAAAGCTCGTGCATTCTGTCTGGATGCCGACCAACTCCTCGAACCAAAGCCATTCCTTGTGTGTGATCGTGAAATCGTGGCTGCTGGAATTGATGGGCTCATCGCGACACCAAAGGATTTCGTGAAGCCTGCTAGTCTACGCGGACAAGGAACGTGGACTACGATTGGCTATGCGCAGCAAGCAAAACGATATATCTGGTATGTATGGCCGGATGGCACGTTCAAGGAAGAAACAGGGGTCCGGATAGGACAGATAGCTCTATGAATAGGGAACTATATACATGAGTGCGCAGAGCGAATCCGTGCCAACGACGACTGAGAAAGGCGAGAAATGAGGGGCCGTATCGGATTTCCGCCGTCGCGCGATCCGCGCCCATTACCGGGAGACTTCTTCATCGGTGAACGCGATACCGATCCGCTCGTTCAGCTTCGGCGCACTCGTGCGATTCGTCGCACGCTCGGCCTTCCACCACTCGCAAAGGAGACCACCATGAGCTTTTCAGTCACGTTCGTCGGAAAACCTGAAGCAATCAAGCGGAAACTCGCCGAGGAAAGCGCGAGACTGACCGGGCAGAGCAAAACAGAATTCGACGCGGTGTGTCCGGCACTCGAAACGATTCTCGATCAGCAGGTCGGCAACGGCGCGGTCCACCTGAGTGCGAACGGTCACGCGACGTTCACCGACGGCGTGAAGACGTACGGAAATTGTCAGGTCGATGTGAAGTCAATCGGGCAGATCGCCGAGTAGAAGTGTCCTGAAAGATGGAATGCGCACTCAAGTATATAAGTCCCTATGAATAAACAAGATAGACGCTGGCATATCGTCCTCCCAGCCAAACTTCACGCGAAATTATTGACGTTGGCGCGTCAACAGCGTATCACTGTTCACGAAGTGATGCTGGTGCTACTCGAGAAATCAACTGAAGACGTAACGCCGTCGAATAGTCTCTGGCCGGAAGATTTGCCAGACATGGTCAAGAAGGCCGAGGCAATCGGTAATCGTGATCGTCTTTTAAAGCTCTCCGACATGTTGCGTCAAGAAGCAGCACGATTCGAGGAAGAGGCCAATGGATGGAGAAAAAACTCATAAAGTTGTATAAAGACATGTCGGAGCTGACAGCTCCGGAATGCGCAAATACGTGCCGCGTTCCTCATAGCTGTTGTGATTCGATGTATTGCGACATGGCCGAGGATTGGATAAGAGAGCACGGTTGGGTTCATCCCACGACCGACCATCCTACACTGAAATTCATGTCGCCACTCGGCTGTGTTCTGCCGCCACATTTCCGACCCATTTGCACCTTACATACGTGCGCGGTGAACTCGGTTGGCGGTAAGGTCGGAGATCCAGCGTGGACTGCAAAGTATTTCCAGATCCGACAAGAGATTGAAGAACTGGAATGGCATAGTGCAGGATTCAGAAATAATATGTTGCAATCCAGTTTAAAACCATAGTATACTGGCAGCATGGAACAACATCCACAATTAGTTCACGGTCCGGGTAAGAACGCACCGTGGCGCGATGCGATTGAGCGGCAGATAGCTGCTCTCGACTATTGCTCTCGTGGCGGGCCTAGCTATGATACTTTAGAAATGAGATTAGATCAGAAAGCGGTTCTTTCTGTTTCGCGTGTTCTTCTCAAAGCTGCCGTTCCGTTCGCTTGGAATGCTGAGACGATGAGCGCTGTTTTATCAGCTAGCCATAGCATCCCAGACGATTCCAAAATCAGCACTTGGAATTTGAACACTGATGCTGCATGGTGGCATTTTGAGCAACCTCTTCCGCTCAAACAATTCGAACGGACCGGCTTTCAAGAGATTGGAATACGCGCCCTATCGATGGGCTGGTTCACTTTTCAACCTGATAGAATCACCATCCCAGCGGGCTCGCCGATCAATCAGTTCGAGCAGGTGTTACACGCTGGGATCCCTCCCGTTAATGAATTATACATGGTAGGTTGGAGTGATCATAACATCCCCGCCTTTATGACATGGCCATCCCTCACTGGTAGTTGGAAAGAAGGCGACACTATCGCAGAGATGTTAGCAAAATGCGATATGAAGCTCGTGAATAAGAGGGATGAGGAACTGTTAATCCCTCCAGATGCGGTGGATAATCTCAGAATTGCAGTTAGTGGAGTTTGTAAATTCATTCTAGCTGGCCTCGCATGGCTAGATCAGCGAATCGTAGTCGAGGAAGCCGGGCACATCGAACGCCATCGTCGTAAGGAATTTAACCGCAAGACCGAACAGTCTCTCGACCACGTCAAAGTTATCAATCTGCGACGTGTCGAGAAGCCCGAAACTACAACCGCTGAGCAGCTCCTGATCCAGAAGGAGATGAAGAAAGTCAACTGGTCTTGCCGCTGGGAAGTTGATGGATTTTGGCGACAGCAACCGTGTGGTCCGAACATGATCCAGCGGAAACTCATCTGGGTGAGCCCGTTCCTCAAAGGACCGAAGAATATGCCGTTCCGCGTCCCGAAGAACAAGGTCTATCGAGTGAATCGCTAATGCCAAAATTAATAGGCGGATTTGGATCTTCAGGTGCTGGAAACAGAACTGGACGATCGATCTATAATCGGACGGGCCTTTCTACAACTCCGCGCGAAAGGAATAGAAGAATCACTCTACTAAAGAGAATTGATTCCTCTAACGATCCAACGAGACAAGAATTGCAAGAATCGATTAGAATTGGTAGATGTTGGTGGTGCGGACAAGATAAATTCCAATCTCTTTCTCAACATTGGATTAAGGCGCACGGAATTAAAAAATCTGTAATTTGTGAGATACTCCAGGTTCCTCAAAAGACTTCTTTTGTGTCGGAAGAACTAAAATCTGTATTTCGTACAAACAGTGAGACTCGCGGTCTTTCGGATAGATTTCATACTAAGGGTAGAAAGTTTTCGCATCGGAATTATTTGTCGCATACGATAACTCATTTAAAAAACGTAGCACATATTCGTCTAAAAGAATCCAAAAATCTTGTGACTTTAACATTCAGAGGAGAATCTTTGACATTTGCGGGTTGGGCAGTCAAAACAGGTATTCCAGTCTCAACCCTTAAAGGTCGTTATTAATGTGGAAGGTTCGCGATGAGCATGTCGAAGAACGGGTATCGACTGGATGCGGAAGCGTGGGGCAAAGCGATTCTGGAGATCATCCAGCGTCGGAAGCCAAAGATCTGGGCGCATCTCGGGACGAGCGAGGGCGACTACCTGAAGTGGGCAGCGACGTGGGCGTTCCACTGGGCAAACAAGCACCTCAGTCAGCAAACATGAGCAACATATCGGAGGACGACGAATTATCAGGGTGGCTGGTGACCCTGATGGCGATTCTATTTCTGGGCCTCTACAACAGTTTGAAATGGCCTATAGAAAAAATCTTAACAACTTATTGAGCAAATAATGGCGCTCATCGTCTGTAAGAACGGCCATTGGTTCAACGGTGAAAAGACAGGGCCATTCTGGCCGATCCCTTGTCCAGACTGTGGTGCAGAGTCAGCAACTCGACAGTGGTGGCAGCAGAATCCATTCGGCACGAAACAGATAATCGTCATGGAGGGGTCAGATGGAAGTAAAAATACTCGAGATTCGTGATGCTGCCACGTTCATTCCGGCGATGGCAACTCGATTGCACGTTCGCAATACGGACGAGTTATTTTTGTGCCGCCGAGCTGGATATTCGCAGGAACAGCTCACCGAGCTATATCACTATGCGCCATACATCATCCTATGTAAGCTGGATGGAGTAGAGGCGCAATACGATCCCTACAATTGGCCGTGTGGCCGCACAATGCAAATCGCGCATCAGTGGATCATCGAACACTGGGACGAAATCTGTTCCGGACAGGTCATTGACGTGGAATTCATTTTGGGCGAAAGGAGCGAACCGAAGAAGAGCGAATCCGTATCTGTTCCATAACATATAGGAGGGGAAATGGGGAATGACGTAAGGGGTGGAGGAGATCTTGTCTTAGCACCGGGCGAATATGCCTTCGTGCTGGATTCAACGAAGGGGCAGGTCAGCACCATCGTTGGCCCAAACAAGGTCAGTTTGTCGAACACGGACCAGCCTGTAGTCTGGGATCCAGAGGCTCGACGTTTTCGTCGTGTGACGGCGGACGAAGCGATCATGATCGATGCAGTAGCACCAGAGGGCTATTACATCGCGCTCTACAATCCGGCCGATGGAGACAAGCATCCAACGAACGGAACATCCACGAATTCGGTGCAGCTCCAGATCGGCCATCGAGTCAATATTCCAGGACCAGCGAATTTTTCGCTGTGGCCCGGACAGAAGGCGAAGGTCATCCATGGGCATCATCTGCGTTCCAACCAATATCTGTTGGCGCAGGTATACAACGATGTCGAAGCTGCGAAGAACTGGAAGGCCGCAGTCATCAAGCCGACAGGCGAGGCATCGGCAACGCCTCCGGCTCCGCGCAGCTTCACACCCGGCGAGCTCTTGATCATCGAGGGGACGGCGGTGGCGTTCTTCATTCCACCGACAGGGATCAAGGTGCTACCGGACGCAGCTGACAATCTTGTTCGGGATGCGGTTACGTTGGAGCGTCTGGAATACTGCATTTTGCTCGACGAAGACGGCAACAAACGATTCGTCCAAGGGCCAGACGTGGTGTTCCCGAAACCAACGGAGACATTCGTGGAACGCGATGGTGAGCGCAAGTTCCGCGCCATCGAGCTCAACGAAACTACCGGCCTCTACATCAAAGTCATCGCCGACTACGATGAAGATGGCAAACACTACAAGGCCGGCGACGAGCTCTTCATCACTGGCAAAGAGCAAGCGATCTACTTCCAGCGTGAAGAGCATAGCGTCATTCGCTACGGAAATCAGACCAAGCACTACGCCGTCGCGATTCCGGCAGGCGAAGGTCGCTACGTGCTCGATCGCAACACCGGCGTTATCGACTTGATCCGTGGCCCGAAGATGTTGCTTTGCGACCCACGACATCAGGTCATCGTGCGACGTGTGCTCGCCGATAACACGGTGAAGCTCTGGTATCCTGGGAACGAGACGGTCCTGAAGGTGAACCAGGAGCTTGCGAAGCTCACCGCTGAGGTGATCGCACAGTCAGCGACAATGGGTGGTTCTGCGGCACCGTTGTCTGGTGGCACAATCACTCATGCGATGGCATCCAATCCCACGCAATTCGCGGCGAGCATACCGTCGAACTACGCGATGGGCTCCCGGAGCCTTTCAGCGTTGAATGCGATGGATGAGGCTGCAACGGTGGCCAGTCGTCAAGTGAAGGGCGAGACATTCCAACGCGGGAGCACCTTCACACCGCCACGCACCATCACATTGGATACAAAGTACGAAGGCGCAGTGTCCATCGTAGTCTGGACCGGCTACGCAGTGATGGTGATCAACAAATCCGGAGATCGGCGTGTTGTCGTTGGGCCAGCGCCGCTTCTGCTGGAATACGACGAAACGTTGGCACCTCTCGAACTGTCCACCGGCGCGCCGAAGACATCGGAGAAGCTGTATCGAACAGTGTATCTCCGCGTTCACAACAATCGAGTCAGTGACCTCATCACCATCGAAACAAAGGATCTGGTGAAGATCAGTTTGCGCGTGGCCTATCGCGTGAACTTCGAGGGTGAGGATCAAGAACGCTGGTTCGCGGTCGAGAACTACGTGCGGTTGCTCACCGATCACATGCGTTCGATGATTCGCAACGCGGCAAAGCGGAAAAATGTCGAGGAATTCTATCCGGATGCAATCGACATCATTCGCAACACGGTGCTCGGTTCCGCAGTCGACGGCGGCACAAGACCTGGTCGCCCATTCGCTGAGAACAACATGCGGGTGTACGATCTGGAAGTTCTCGATGTGAGGATTGAGACGCCGAATGTTGCACAGCTCCTCAACGACGCGCAGATGGATGCGTTGAAGAGTGCTGTCAACTTGGCGAAGGCCGAACGAGAGCTCGCATACGTCAAGCGCGCCGAGGTCATCACTCGTGAGAAGACTGCAGAGCTCACACAGACCAAGATCGCGCTCGATACTGCCAAGACCGAGGAGGCGCAGTCAAAATTTGCGCTGGATTCGATCCAAGCTTCGCTCGAGAACGAGATCACCACGCAACGGCTGGAAGCGCGAATCGCTGATGAGGATCTACAGTTGGAGATCACATCGGCCGAGATCTCGCGCCGCCAGATCAGCGAAGACCAACTCCATGCTATTGCACTGCGCACTTTGGAGCGCGAGTTGCAGAAGATGGAGGCCGACACCAAGAGCACCGTTGATCGCGCAACAGCGATGCAAGGCCCGCTGACTACCGCGCTCACAGTGTTTGCCGATCAACAGCTCACAGAGCGAGCTGCTACGGCGCTTGGACCACTCTCAGCGATGAGTGGAGTGAGCGTCGCCGACATTCTGGCCAATCTGTTCAAGGGCACTCCAGTCGCGGAAGGCCTGAAACAGCTTGCGACCAGAGCTCGGCCTTACGCAACAGTCGAGCCACGGTAATCTGAACCCGGAGCACGATACCCGACCTCTCGCCGGCATCACTCGTGGAATGTGCTGGGAACTGTCCGAGACAGATTGCAGCACCTCCGGGTTTCTTTTAGGTGACTTATGAAGACATTATGTGCATCGATCATTTTGCTCAGCGTCATGGTAGCCTATACCGGCGCTCAGAGCTGGACTCAGATCAGTATTAAATATCAGCAATCGTGCATGGTGAAGGACAAGCCAACACGATGGACATTGTGTGGCCTCTTCTACGTCCAACAATACGCGCCGTCACCAGATGGCGGACCACAAGCTCTCGAGGGCTATGTGGAGTTAACGCATGAAGGCCATGTGGATTTAGCAATGGGGACGATCGGTAATATTGAGCAGGCAGGCACAGGTTCTGTGAATCGCGCTATTGCTCTTACCGGCGGAATTGTCGTTTCGGGGCCAGGACAGATCAATGAGGCTATAGCTCTGTCTTTATCTCCGACCAGACGTAAGGGCGGTTACTCTGGTGTAATAAACGTAAAGAATCAGATCTATATCTCGTTCGACAATGGTTGGACGATTCGTCCAGATGGCGCAGACTTGATACTCTGCAGTCCTCGAAACATTTGTAGGAGCTTCTAATGGCGCAGTTCATTCCGATCGCTGGAGATATCCAAGAAGTCAAGCCAAAGAACGGTACGAAATTCGGGCTTCAGGAAGCTCAGACCATCATCGGTGGTTACCTCCAGTTAATCCCAGAAAGTGACTGGGGTATGAGCAGATTTATTCGAATTCTTTGTGACGAAGAGGGAACCCTCAAGAAACTCCAGTTCAACGAACGGGCGACTACGATCCTGCACACTGCGATGGCAGAGAAATTGCATGTGAGTGTTGCGCAGCTTCCTCAGCTAGTAGGGAGGCGGCTTCGCTACCTGCCACGAATTGTCGGGCCTGCGCTGGTTCTTGACAAGGCAGAGAAGTTTTAATACAAAATAAATTTTTCTGACCGCAAGAATTTCCTTGCATTGCCAATACAGGCATGTTAGGATGTATTTACGGTAGCGGAATTAACCGCTGACATTCAAAGGGGCATTCACATGAGGACAGTCAAGTTCAATCGGATCCACAAGAACGGTTGGATCAGCTACAAGGTCCCCGGCGTTCCTGGCGCGATCTTCATCGACAAGCGGACGGTCACGCCGGAATTCCTGGCAGCGCCTCCGGCGACGATCGACGTGGAGTTCGAGGGTCTGCTTCCGGAAGGCGCGGGAGTCAGCGAGCTCCAGGCTGCGAAGAACGCGAAAAAGCAGGAAGCGGAGCAGAAGAAGGCCGAACGTGCGAAGCTCGCAGCGGAGAAGGCCGAAGCTCGTCTCGCGAAGCTGAAGGCGTCGGCCGAGAAGGCAGCGTCGTCACTCGCGAAGGCTCAGGGTCAGACCAGCTCGGCTCCCGCGACTTCGTAACTGCGCTGCGCCGCGTCAACAACGCGGGGCAGTCGGTGACCCAATGGTGCGAGCTCCTACCTCCCGCCATTGGGTCTTTTCTTTTCTCCATAAATCTAGTTGACATCAGATTGACTTACCTGCTAGAAAAGAAATTTTCCGATTCTAGTAAATAGGTATTGCAATCTGTTTAAAACTGTGGTATCATTATTTCACTGCGGCAATCCTGCCGTAGATACACAAGGATAGGCCGATATGAACCAAGATATTATGACGATCCATCCCGACGACGTCCTGACATTCAAAGAAATTGAAGACCATATGCGCCGCGTGGCGAAGATATATGATCTTCCGCTGCGAAACATCACGGCTTACCCGATGCCACAAACGGGCATGTCGGATCGTCTCGGTGATTGCTCGGGCACCGGCGACATTCGTCTGGTCCTCCGTTGCACAGTTGACGGTAAGTGGTGCGATGCTCCGATGAATCCGGATACCGTCCGCACCACGGCTGCCCACGAACTCGCTCATCTGAAACACATGAACCACGGTATGGAGTTCCAGGCACTATTCAAGGAACTCGAGACCGCGATGTTTAATCAGAAAGAAAGCCATCGCGACAAGATCATCGACAAGTTGCTGAAGCTCCAACAGGCGCGACAGGGCGAAGCTGCGCTTGGCAATCTGGAGGCAGCCCAGTCGTTCGCTGCTATGATCAACAAGATGTTGATCGAACACGAGCTCAGCCCAACAGATCTCGACTTTGCCCGCGCTCGTGACAACGATCCGGTTGTCGAGATCGCTGTCAGCTTCACTGCCCACAACATAAAGCTCGCAAAGTCACGCATTGCGTGGCAAGAGGAGCTCGCACAGCGGATCGCCGGCGCGCATCTCTGCAAGATCCTCATCCTCCCGGGCAGCAACCGTCTGGTTTTCGTCGGTGTTCGTTCGCATGCGACTGTCGCCGAATACGTCTACGGCACAATGGTTCCGGCCGTCGAGAAAATGTCCAAGGCCGCAGAAGTCAAATATTGGCAGGAAACTGGCTGTGGCCGTGGTCGTGATAACAAGGCGCTTGGTTATCGTTCAGCGTGGATCGAATCTTTCAACACTCGTATCTGGGAGCGATTCGAAGAGGCTCGGCGTGCAGCGTTGAAGGATTATGCTGCCAGCAAGGGCAATTCAACGGAGACCGGTCTGATGAGACTGAACGGCGCGCTCATCAAGGCGCAGAGATACATCGACGACAAGTTCTCTGCTCGCGGTCGTGCAGCTCGTCATGCTCACGCTATCGAACACAAATACCGCAATCATCCGGAAGGACATGCTGCGGGGCGTGAAGCGGCCAACAACATCACTCTGGGTCGTCGCGGTCTGAACAGCCCAGCGACTCGGGGTCAACTCAAGGACTAGGAGTTGGACAATGGCGCGGTGCAGGACGTTTCGGATCCATCCCGAAACCGGGGTGCCCGATCGTGAGATCACGGAGTTTCTCAACGAATGCGAGAAAGTATCGCTCATCAATGTCCAAATGCATCAACTTCCGGCAGAAGGAAAGTGGGATGCACGCCTCGTGCTCATCGTGACCAAGAACGAGGAGACCATCGAAGAGTCGGGTAAGCTCCCACAATCAATTGGCAAAGTAGTCTCGACTTCGATCGCGAAGCAGAATTGATTTCGTTCGTCTGACAACGGGTATGGAGGTGCGCCATGCGTTAGATATGACTAACTAAACAATTTAATTTGGAAACGGGTCTTGTTCTGCCGGTCTTCAAAGACGGGTCACATTTGGCAGACTGAAAGACCGGCGCAGGTCTTATATGAAATCTATTACACCAGCAGTCCACAGAGACGCCATTCTTGTCACCTTTGCCAAGGACCAGCCAGAGTATAATGCTCTAGTTGGTTCTGTCGGTCCCGATGGTACGGTCATGACCGAATGGGAGTTCACCGACGAAGAGCGAAAGATTATCCTCGAAGGTGGTCGAATTCGGCTATGGCTTCTGTTTGCGATAGACGAGCGAAAAGACCGTAGGCTCACGCCAATTGCGATCGAGACAGTAAAATGACTCTACGGATTTTCCTCTGTTGCGTTCGGTGTCGTCGCATCTTCGAGATGTGGACGAAGTGGCCCATTCCAGCAGTCTGCACAAATTGTCATCCATACACACCACCAATCGTGGGACTTTGGAAATGAGCTGCCTTCCTGAGGGAAAACGCTGGATTCGTCATGACGGCAAGAAACAGAAACTCCGGAATCTCAGGAATATCTGTCGGCCTACGTTAGATTCCAACGATCCTGAGGTCCGTGTCGCGTTGCTCAATCTGACAGAAATCGTGGCGCAGGATCCAGAGCCACAATACGCGCTCTACAGCTTGATTCGTGCTGCACAAGAAGCATCAAACGATACGGGCGTCTCAATCCAAGAGTCAATCAACTATATTGTGGATAAATACGGACAGGAAGAAAAGTAGCTTGCAGTCAGTTTAAAACTGTAGTATACTGGCCTTACATGAAATGCTCAGTCTGTCGTGGTGCGTGCTGCGAGGAGTTTAGTCTAGACCTCGTGATGCAACCGCCGAGCAAAGACGCTCAGCGCTGGATTGAGCTCCATGCCATAAATATCAAAGACGAACGTCTTCGTTTCGAGTGCCGTTGCACGGAGCTCACGCTCGAAGGTGATTGCGCAATCTGGGAAGATCGACCTATGGTGTGTGAACTATTCATCGCTGGTGGCCCGCAATGTCTGGAAGTCGTAGGACGGCGGCGCACCACCGATCAATATCAAATGATCCGCGATAACGACGACCCACTAGTCCTCGATGGCCAATCTGTTTGATTTAATCTCACCCGGCGATATAGTCGTTCCGCATGACGACTGGCGTCCGGAGTCTCCTCCATCGCTCTCTGCATTTAGTGAAATCTTTGTTAATTTCGAGACAAATGGCCTACAATGGTGGAATGGAAATTTGCCAGTAGGCGTTGGAGTCTTTGCTGGTGATCGTTCATGGTATCTGCCATTTGGACATCAAGGTAAAGGTAATCTCGACCCTGCCGTCGTATATCGATTCTGTCAGCAAGAATTTAAAGGTAAACTGATCACTAATATCAACACTCGCTTTGACACGCACATGGCTCGTGCGTGGGGCGAGAAGATGGGCGGGGGTGGACTAGACTTTGAGGCAATGGGTTGCCATTTGAGCGATGTTGGACATTATGTAGCATTGCTCGATGATCATCGGATGGAGATGAATCTGGATTCAATTATTTCAGATTATCTCAAAGAAGTACCAATGAAGCGACTTGATGAAAGTCAAGGGCTCCATAGATTTTCGGCCGGGCAAGTCATGCCTCGTGCTCGTTATCAAGTGGAAATAGTGAAGCGATTGAAAGATGTTCTGTGGCCTAAGCTAACAGAGCAGGGGCTACAGCGGGTTCGCCAGCTCGAGGATGATGTAATACCAGTCGTCGTTGAAATGGAGAAGAATGGGTCACCTATTGATCTAGAGCTCCTCGATACATGGATAAAACAAGTTCATGAAGAATACTGCAAAGTGCTCATGGATTTGTATAGAGACACTGGTCTCAAGATAAACCCGAACTCTAATCCAGATCAAGCTAAGCTCTTCCAACATCTGAAGCTCCAGTTCATTGAATTCACAGATACTGGCGCACCGAGTTTTGGCGATGCAGTCATAAAAGGTATCGATCATCCAACAGTCAAGAAGCTACGACGCGCGAAGAAGCTCGCTAGTATTCATAGCAAACTCAGCAAGTATCGCCGCGTCATTGATTCAAAGGGTATCCTCCGCTACGCTCTTCACCAACTTAGGATGACGAAAGATGAAAGGGATCATGCTGGTAGCAGTGGGACCAATACTGGTCGTTTTTCAAGCACAGAGATTGCTCCAGGCGTTGGGACTAACATCCAGCAAGTCCTCAAACCTGAAAAACAATTCCTGACATTTGGCGATGAATACTTTGTCCGTGATGTCCACATACCGGCAAGTGGCGAGTGGTTATCTGTAGACGCAGAACAGATACAGTATCGTATCTTCGCACATGAAGCGAATTCACCACGCATAAATAAACGATATGAAGAAGATCCTTGGACCTCGTTCCATAAGATGGTCCATAAGATGTTGCTGCCCTCTAAACCAGATCTTTCATATCGTCTTTGCAAAGATACGAACTTCGCAAAGATGTTTGCTGCTGGACCAAGTAAGATTGCGCTTATGCTTGGATTCATCACTAAAAAAGAATATGAAGAACTTCGCGCAGCAAAGGCTAATCGCAATCATCCGAAGCTCGTCAAAGTCAAAAAGATCCTCGATGTATATGCCCGAGAAATGCCGGAAGTCGATGCGGCTCTCAAGAAGGCCGAAGAGATTGCGAAGACTCGTGGTTTCGTTAGGTCAGTTATGGGACGTCGTTCACGATTCCCTGACCAAGAACAACTCCACAAGGCTTTGAATGGTCGAATTCAGATGTCCGAAGCAGACATCATGAAAGCGAAGGCTGTCGAATTACATAGAGCTCGTAAATATACTGACTTCTTGTTACGATTTCAAGTTCACGATGAATTTGATGGAGATGCTCGAGAGCCGCACACTAAGGCACGTGTCGCGGAAGTCTTGAATGCACAATCATTTGAACTACGCATCCCGATTCTATTTGGTGTAAAGACCGGAAAGTCTTGGGGTGCGTGTGCCGCCGAAGAACTCGCAAAACTTCGACGAGAAGCCGCAGAGGCAGCGGCAGCAAATGATTCTGCTCAAGTTCCGAACTGAAGTAGAAATAGAGCGTCTTCGTGATTTATCAGTAAGCTGGCTTGTGCGTCGGCCAGATAGAGAGATATTGCAGAAGCTCGTTGATGAACTAGAGAATCCTCGATTAGAGTGTTTTAAGTGCCATCACTGGCACCGTGCAGGCGATTGCACAATGGAAGACTTTGGCTAAGATAAACGAAGCGAATCTAAAAGGAGAGCTGTGTAAATATATCCGAGATAATTCTCGTTTCGTCGTGATACGTCACGAAGACCATTTGACCCATGGAATTCCAGATATCTCAGTGACGGGCAATAAGAAGACTGTTTGGATAGAAGTAAAATTTGGTGATCCGAAGTTTGAATCTCGTGGGATACAGGAGCTCACGATGAAGAGGCTAGCACTTGCAGGTCTAGCCTTTTATGTGGTATACTACCAACAGTTAAATGAACGACGTGTTTATATTGTTCATCCAAATGACATTGGCAAGGATTTCAGCGAATGGTCCGACTTCGTTCCAGGATTTGACCATTCTTGGGTCTTTGAAGAACTTCTGGTGGTGCTAACATGATTCTCTCTGACCGCGATCAATTCGTTGGCGTTCACTTCACGAAAGAGGTGAAGGAAGGCATGAAGACGGCTGCAACTCGCCGAAGAATGTCTCTGAGCGCGTTCTTGGCAAAAATCGCCGAGGACTGGCTCGAGAAAGCCTCCGATGAAATTGAGGAGGTCGGAAGATCAAACAAGCGAAACGAGCAATCACATATCCGCGTTCTGCTCCGTTCGATTCCTGGGCACCAGCATTCCATCGATGCGCAAGGCCGTCCAACTTGCGGTTGTCACTATGAGGAGGATGTTCCTCTTCCTCTGACTGGAAATGCGGCCACAACTTAGTCTCTATTCCGATCTAGTAGTTGATCAATATGGGCAACTACTATTTCGGGATTACAGTATAGCGATTATACAATATATTTGCGGATGCGCCTGGATCGGTCGAGATCAAGTAGCTCGTTGTAGGCACTGTCCATTTCAACTTAACTTACCGTTCTAGGAGGGTTTCATGGCCCCACGGATGACCACTTTCACTGGTCGTGTAGTTAATCCTTTGGATCTGAAACCCAACGATATTGTCATCCTCGATATTGCTCATCATACGGCCACGCTAAACAGATTTCTTGGTGCGCTGAAACGACCAGTGAGCATTGCACAACATCAAGTCTACGTTTCACGTTTGTTAGATGGAACAGGCTGGGAACGTGAAGGTTTGTTTCACGATGCGATTGAAGCGTATCTCGGCGATATGTTGAAATGGCTGAAATGTGAGCCAGAAATGAAAGCATATCGTGATGCCGAGGAGCGTGGTTGGCTCGTTGCATGTGACGCGCTAAACTTGAATCCCGACGGCTGTCCGGAACGTTGTCCTGAAGTTGAATGGGCAGATCGCTTGATGGTGCGCTACGAAGCATTCCGCGAGGCCAATAACTCCGATATGTTCGAGAGACCAAATTACCCCAAGCCGTCAGAAGACGAGATCAAGAAAGTTGGGAAGTGGGCTCCTTGGTCATGGCGCGCAGCGGAGCGAGGATTCCTCGACCATGCCCGTCTCTTAGGCTATACGGTATGACCCTCTTAGATTCCATGCAGCATTCATTGAATCGCGCGAAGATCGCATCAGATCGTCTGAAAAGGCAGCTCTACCTTGATATCGATGGCGTGTTCGGTGATCTGGATGGTTTCTATGAGCAGCTCTTCGGAGTTCGCCCAAACCAAGACACATACGAACCACCAGACCTCTGGACTAATATCCGCAATCACGGATTCTTCTTTCGTGACATGCCGTTGATGCCCAACGCATTCCAACTTTGGATCACAATCAAAACACAGATCCATCCAGATCCTATATTCCTGACCGGTATACCAAAACCGAATACTGGCATCACGAATGCTGCCGAGCAAAAAGCAATCTGGGTAGCTCGGAACTTCGGAGTTGATCAACAGGTCATCTGTTGTCTCTCCGAGGATAAACATTGTCACGGCAAACTCGGTGACGTATTACTTGATGACCGTACGAAGTATGCCGGTCATTGGATCCATATGGGTGGCCTATTTGTTCGCCATAGGTCAGTAGAAAGCTCCATAGTTAACCTGAAACATATCTACAATGGCCGGTAAAGCCTGCGCGCACGATGCCGTTTTGACCCGCCTAGCGTGCCCTGTGGCGCAACCTGACCTACCGGGTAAGGGTAAGCCATACCTTATTACTGGGACGCGCCACGGGAAGTCCTGGAACTCCACCTGACATCACCATAAATTGCAGCGCGATGAAAATGTGGCTTGCAATCGGTTTAAAACTGTGGTATGATGGGTTTCTCAAATGCCAGCTAAATTCGTCTTACTTGACCATTTCTTTGCGACCGCTCGCGAACGCTATCAGATAAAGTTGAATCGGGAAGCTGGCAAACCGTGGCCCTGGACAACGGACACACATTTTCAAAACTGGCGCTTTTGTCAAGTTCATCGTGAAGATGACAAGACAACAGTGTGGTTCCGGGAAACGATCCGCAAAGGCATCCTCGAACGATTTCCATCGTCTGGCAATTATAAACTTTTGAAGCTATTAGAGTCTACGCTCATTTTCCGCTGGTTCAATCGTATCGAAACTGGCGAAGCAATCAAAGATCTGCTCATCTACGATTGGGATACACAGGAAGCCCGTTCGCGGCTGACTGGTGTCAGTCCTGTGGTAACAGGCGCCTACATTATCAAAGCTGGTGATGGTGTCAGCAAGCTAGAAGGGATTCTGGCCTGCATCGACGAGGCACGGCCACAGCTACCACGGATGCTTGCAGACTGGATGGTTGAGCCACCCGAACATCGATCTCTTCGAGTTGCATGGGAAAGTATTCGCGAGCTCCATTTCATGGGCGGCTTCATGGCGTACGAAGCTGTCAGTGATCTTCGTTGGACACCGATCCTTGATCAAGCACAAGACATAATGACGTGGGCAAACGCTGGCCCCGGATGCGCTCGAGGACTGGGTTGGGTCGTCTACAACGATTCCGATGTTTTCTCCTGTTCAGTAGGACACCAGCGCAAGATGCTGGAATACATGCAGGAGCTCCTCGAACATAGCAAGAATCCGAATTATTGGCCTGCTGAATGGAAACAATGGGAGATGCGGGAAGTTGAGCACTGGAATTGTGAATTCGACAAATACATGCGCGCCTACGGTGGCTCGCGGCTCAAACGGCGATTTCAAGTGTAAAGAAATATGCTACGGATTAGATTATTCATAGAAGTAGACGTAGATCTTCACGAATTCAGAGATAAATCGGTTTTAGAAATCTCTGAAGTTGTAAAGAAAGACGCCATCAAACAAATTAATGATATTGGCTATACTGGTCGCGTCAAAGGCTTGTATATTCCGAATATGGATAACATAAGACAAGCAGTATTACAAACTGAATTATGAAGATCATCGTCCCATCAATTGGTAGAGCCGGTAAGTGCAATTCGATGAAATGGCTCCCGGAAGCCAATCGTCCGATTGTATTTGCTGTGCATAGTGATGAAGTCGAAGCATACCGGGCTGCATATCCTGGTTGCTCTATCATGCATCTCTCAGATAGCTGCTGTAAGCACACTGGCCTCGTCCGCAAAGAAATCATGGAGAGCGTTCGGGAGCCTTTCATCTTTGTCGATGATGACATTCGTGTAAGCCTCAAGGCTGTTAACAGTGTCGAGAAGATGATCGAGCAAATCGAGGAGCATGTCGGTCTCGGCGGCTTCTCGATGGCAGGGCTCGCACCGCAGCTCTTCTCGAATTACGCTGTAGACAAAGTTGAAACAATCGGTCACGATTTCTTCGCGATTCGTAACAAGTTCGTGGCAACCGTCTATGGGATCAATCCCACCCACTTCGACGACTGTCCACTTGAAGTATTGCCAGTCTATGAAGACATTGCTCTCGTTATCCATGCAATAGAACGAGGTAATGGGACGATTGTCACTTACTGCGCAACGCACAGCAATGTCAGCCCATCGGTTGGCGGCTGCAACTCGTGGCGCAATGAACAGATCACGATCGACTGCCTGATGAAATTAGTGAATCTGTATCCGCACGTTTGTTCGATTCGGGAAACAAAGAATACGACTCACAGCCAGAACATCGGTATCGGATTGAGGGTTGCGTGGTCGAAGATAAAGAAGCTCGAATTGCCGAGCTAGAGCGTGGTCGACGCAATCATCTCGAAGCATTGCGACGAGATATCGACTACGCGCTAGAACGCCCGTTCTATATTGGATTTGCAAATGCGAATTCCAATACCTATATGCGAATTGCGGAAGCTGAGGCACAACTCAGGTTATTGAAACACGGACAATGAGGATCATCATCCCGACTAAAGGCCGCATCTCTCGACAGACTACTCTGGAGAACTTGCCGAAGGCTCTGCACGAGCAGGTTACGATTGTCTGTCCTCCAAAAGAAGCGGTCTTCCATCGGAATAACTTCCCAGCCTGTGAAGTGAGCGAGCAGCCCGACCCAGAAATGGGGATTGCGGCGAAACGTCACTGGATAATCGAAACCGCACAGTCAGAAAAATTGGTGATGCTCGATGATGATCTTCGGTTCGCGGTTCGACGCCAAGATGATCCCGCACGTTTCCGAAAAGCTGAGGGAGAAGATATTATCCGAGCATTCGTCGAGCTAGACGCCGTCCTCTCTGAAGAAGTTCCTCATGCTGGATTCTCAGCTCGCGGCGGTGGAATCAGCGAGAAGGCGCAAGCAGGTGGATGGCAACTCGGTAAGAGGATGATGTATGTCCTCGGCTACCATGTTCCTACACTACGGAAACACGCAGAGTTCGGGCGAATTGGCACGCATGAAGACATGGATGTTTGTCTTCAGCTCCTAACAAAAGGATTTCCAAACAGCGTGAATTTTTCGTTCGTTGTCGACCAAGCCTTCGGGAATCCTGGTGGCTGCACGAACGAACGCACTGTCGAAAAGAACAATACTGATGTCATGAAGCTCGCGTCGTTCTTCCCAGCCTATGTCCGAGTGACCCAGAAAGACTATGCAGGTTCAGTCCCTCGAATGGAAGTTGTCGTACAGTGGAAACGGGCAATGGAAGATGGACTTCGTAACAGGCAATAGCGGTTCGCTTCTGCTGCCAGCAGTTTTCAAAACCGGGCCGGAGTGCCTTCAGGAAGGCGCTTACTGCGAGGTACTCGGTAAAGATGTCACGCCACGTATCCTCTGTCTAACGACGGATGGCTACGTGATGGAGAAGCTCGAGAAGGCGGCGCGTCATCCCGATCTTCTGTGCCAAATTACAGAGTTACTAAAGAAGCGTGTTTGGTCTCGGCCATCGCAAGATTACGATGTTGCTGGTAAAAGCTATAAGGATCATCACAAGGAGCTCGGTCTTGAAGTTCCGGACTGGGCAGTGCCGACTTCTTTCTGCATGACACATGGTGATCCAACCGCTTCAAACACACTACTCCGTAACGGCCAACTTATCCTCTGTGATCCACGTCCGCCTAGAGCCTACGTGCCACAATGCCGGGAAAGCGATATGGCACGAATCATGCAATCTTATTTTGGATGGGAAGTTGCTGCATACGGAGAGCCGATTATTCGTTATAAATTTCCAGATTTTTGGCTGAATCCTAGTATCCGACATAAGGTCTCTTTCTGGTTGGCAGCAACAACACTTCGAATCGAGAAATTTGAGTTCTCCAAACCGAAACGACGTGAATCCGTCGTTTCATGGTGTCGGGAGGTAAGGATTAAGTGTCTAAACGAATGTGGGCTATAATTCCAGCAGCCGGACAATCTCAGCGATTTGCCGATGTCGGCTATTCGACTATTAAGCCATTACTAAAAGTCCAAGACAGAAATGGACTAACGCTATCAATGCTGGCCCATGTTCGAGGAACTCTGCCCGTAGAGGACCCATATGTCCTGACGGCACTGCCAGCCGGTGTCGAAAGACCTGAAGACTACAAGGGTACGAAAACTATAGTCATAGAGACCATCGGACAAGCTGATACGATTCGACAAGCGATTATTGGTCTCCCAGCTAACGATGCTGTCCTAATCGCTGATTGTGACATGGTCCTAGATCCAATCGATATTTTCAAGATGATCACACATTCGCAAATTGCGGAAGTAGTCGTAGCAGTTACACAGACATTCGACCCCAATGCCTCTCGAGTTGACCAAATCCCATTCCCAACGCGCTTCGTCGAGAAAGAACCGATTTCTCAATGGGGGATCGTTGGAATTCGCATCTTCAATTCAGTTCGGAAGCTCGAGATTGCGCTGGACATAGCAATCAGCCGAGCAATCCGTCATAGTCAAGAGCCGTATCTGTCGATGGCCATGAATGATTATCCTGGGCCGAAATATGCGCATGTCATCACAAATTTCCAGGACTGGGGAACTCCGGAGAGATTGGTGAACAGTGGCGCCAAAATCTTGGACTAAGTGGTTTACAACCTGTAAGCTCTGCGGAGATCCGGGCATTTGTGTCTGCTTCTCTTGTCTTCGAGCTATGCTCATTTCAGCACTAATGGTGCGATTACTTGATTGGATTTTCAAATGAAAACTCTCTTTGTGCAGAACGTCCACGAAGCTCTGCCATTCGCGCTCCGCTATCTGCACTACGAGGGCTACAATCGCGATAGTCGTAACGGCCCAGTCCGCATCTCACCAGTTCCAGTCACAACGATCTACAACAAACCGTGGCAGCGAGTCCTATTCTGGTCGCAGCGCGACGCTAACCCATTCTTCCATCTCTACGAATCGCTGTGGATGCTAGCTGGTCGTGACGATCTTGCTGGCGTCGTCAAATATGCCAAGAACATGGCGAGCTATTCTGACGATGGCCATACATTCCATGGTGCATACGGAGCTCGTTGGCGCAATTGGTTTGATTTACAACATCCAACGGCACCTTATGATCAATTGAGAGCGATCGCTGATCGCTTACGGAAAGATCCAAATGATCGTCGTTGCATTCTACAAATGTGGGATGCTGAGACTGACTTGGATAATCCAGGCAAAGATGTTCCGTGCAATACGACCGCCACATTTCAGCGTGATCAAATCGGTAGGCTGGATTTAATAATCTTCTGCCGGTCTAACGATATCATCTGGGGAGCCTACGGCGCGAATGCCGTCCATTTTTCCATGCTTCTCGAATACATGGCTCTGAAAATTGGCTGTCCGATGGGACGGATGTATCAGGTGAGTGTGAACTGGCACGCCTATCTCGAAACGCTGAAGCAATGTGAACCGATCCGTAATTTGATCGATCGTGGCGATTACATTGGTAGCTACTATGATGCATTCAAAGAACGTGTGCATCATACACCAATGGAAAATCCAGAAGAGATCGATATACACATCGCACAGATTTTGACATTAGCAGATAACGATCTATTGCATACCGGTTATCATATTTTTCCAAAGGGATCTTGGCCTCATGAAGTTTCGGTCTGTTTGGAAGCACACGAATATCATCGGATGAAAAGATACGGGGATGCAGACAGGGTTCTAACTCTCGGGAGCGTAGATAACGATTGGAACCGCGCTTGTCGAGAGTGGTTGCAGCGTCGTCGCGAAAAACGAGAAGAGCCAAAGAAGCCGGAGAGCGTCGGTGGAACTTCGGTTTAAGTCTCACTTCTACGAGCTCATGGAGCGAGGTTGTCTTGGCAACACGCTCAGGAACTGGCGAACAATCCAAGACGCTTGGGACGCAGAGAGTCCATACTATGGATTTCGGGAAATTGGGATTGCGGGAGGGGGACTTCATTCAGTTGTGCCTCGAAGCGATCTCTTCGCAAAATTCAACGATTGGTCGCATGCTGGTCGACGATTCATCATGGATGAAGCCGCCCCAGATACCGATGTTCAATTACAAGGTGAAATTTGTCAAGGAATCTTTGGCTGGGAAGGATACCTCGGAATTCGAACAGGTCTTCGTATGCGACCTGCAATGGCAGCAGGTTGTATGCGACCCTACAGAGGACTATCAACTAGAACCATTGTTCGTAGCTTCTGTTGCGAAAACAGTTTCGGAGATATTGAATGTCTCTTTGATCTTTACCCAGACGCCACGATTGAGTTCGCAACATACCCATACGATCTTGGAAAGATACCACGGCGGAATACTCTCATCTGGGAGCTGAGGAATTACTGATATGAAGCCCGAACTCGTCACAGCAGAAATGCTGAATGCACCGCTCGTCGCTGAGATTGTAAAGCGTCGCGCAGCGCGTGTCGATGCTTTGGGCATTGATCGCTCGTTGTATAAGAAGATCTCGCTATTTCCACTATCACCACATGCAGCGGAACGTGAACGTATTTGGCGTGAGAAACGTGGTGACATCACTGAGGGCGACAAAGTAGCAGCGTGGCGAGATTTCTTCGCGATGACAGAGGACTATGATTACAGACTTGCTCAAGCTAAAAAGGCCACTAATATGGACTGACGTTGAAACACACGACGTCGGGCCACCTGAGCAATTACATATCTGTGATATCAGCTTCATAGTTCTATATCCAGCAGAGCTCCAAAAGGAACCAAAAGTCTGGGGGTCTTTGGTCAAACCCCCTAAACCGATTACAGCAGCGGCGACCGAAGCGCATCATATTACTAATAAAGAAGTCGCGAATGCGCCAACGTGGGATCAGTTAGGTGCGAATATCGCGAAAGGATTTACAGACTGTGACTTTGGAGGTTACAACATTCGTTTCGACATGCGAGTTATCTACAGTGAAATGCTTCGCATCGGAGTTAAATGGTCTTTTGAAACTGCTAAACTGGTTGATGCTTTGCGGATCTGGCATATCGGTGCTCCGCGGACTCTATCGGATGCGGTCCGTGAATTCTGTAAGCGTGAACCGACGGAAGCTCATCGTGCAGCCGGCGATACCAGAGATGCAATGGAAGTCGCCTTTGCAATGTTGCAAAGATTCGAGCACCTGCCCCGTGATATTGATTCCTTGCACCAATTGTCCTTTGCTGACAAAAACAAACTTGACCCAGATGGTAAAATCATCTGGATTGGTAGTGAGGCTGGATTAAGTTTCGGGAAGCACAATGGCGTCGTGCTCAAGAACATCCCGCGTGGTTATCTCGAATGGATCATGGGTGGTGGTTTTGCACCCGAGGTCAAGAAGATTGTAGGCGATGCGCTTCTGGGAATTTATCCGTCTAAAGTATCTCTACCCGAAAAGCCCAAAGATGCCTGAATCGTTAGTCAAGCTGGCTCCGCCACCAGACTTCTCGCTTTGTCGTCCAGTGCTGTTACAAGATGGCACATGGTCCACAGTGAAGGAACATGCGAAGATAGGAGTTCGCGCAATATTGGCGAATCCTTATTTCTTCATCGGCGATGAGATGGGTGGGATGAAATCTGCCCAGACAGCCATTGCTGCGCAGTTCCTATTTCTCGCTAATAAAATTGACCGTGTTCTTATTATTTGCCCGGCCTCAGTTCGACCAGTGTGGTTCGATCGAGATATCGGCGAGATTGCGCTCCATGCCTTCGATTCAATTCCATACAAACTTGTTCACGAATACCATGTGCGGAATTCAGCTTGGGGTAATGCACCGAAGGGCTCCCGCTTCTTACATTGGGTGATCACGAACTATGAGTTCATTCGTCGTTCAGAGAGATTAGCTGAGCTCAAAACGCTCTGCAATCCTCGAACAATGATCGTATTCGACGAATCCAGCGCGTTGAAGAATCACAAGTCTGAGACCTACCGAGTGTCTAAGATTCTACGCATGTTGTGTTCTCAAGTCGTAGAGCTCAATGGAACTCCCGGTAAGCCGATGGACATGTATACGCAAGCCGATATCCTCAGTCCAACAATCATGGGCTGTCGTTCATTCTATCATTATCGTGCAAGATATGCAATTATGGGCGGATGGCAGATGAAGCAGATCACACAATATCAAAATCTGGAAGACATGCAACGACGGATGGCACCCTACATTCTTCGACGTGAGAAGGATGCTTTTCGTGATTATCCAAAAGCGTTGCCGCCAGTTCAGCGAGTTGTTACGCTCAGTGATGAGACTTGGCGTATCTATAAAGAGATGCGCGAGGAAATGGTTGCATTCCTCTCACAGAATACGATCGCAGTTGCAGCACAGGCCGCGGTTCGTTCACTCCGACTTTCGCAGCTAACCTCCGGATTCGTCGGTGGTGTCGAGGAAGAGTCCACCGAAGCTGAGCTGGAAGCGAGCGACGGCATTATACCTCCTCGATATACCACGAAAGAAGTGAGCCGTGAGAAATTGGATTTTGTTCTGGATCTCCAAGAAGAGTGGCTTGAAAACGATCCAAATCTCAAACTCCTTGTCTGGTGTCGATTTATCCCAGAACTTAGAAGATTTTTTACAGACCATGCAGCACGATATCCCGGAATTGTGCGGGGTAGCTGTGCTGGACCCTCCATGTTTGGTCGTGGTAAGAAACTCGAACGAGCCGATGCTCTCCGTTTACTCAATCCCAAGACAGCACCTCCAGGACCAGTCACCGTTGGCGGGACCTACGGAACAGGGGCGCTCGGACTCAATTTTACGGCTTGTCATACAGTCATTAATATGAGTTGCGATTACAGCTATTATAAAGCTGCACAATCCGCGGCGCGTGTTGATCGACCTGGCCAGCTTTATCCGGTTTCCACATTTGATATCGTGGCAGAAGGGCCACGCGGTCAGAAGACGATTGATCATATCATTGCCAAAGCTCGACGAACAAACGAAGAGTTGGCGTCTTGGACATGTTCAGCGTGGATTAAAGCGCTGACGGAGGAGTGATGAAAACTCACGAGATCACATTGCAAGCTACAGTCCGTGCTTCGGACGATGCGGATGTCCAAGAGATCACCGCGGTTCTAAAGTCACGACTTGAGAGGTTCCCAGCTCTTTATCAAGAAAAAGTCAAAGCAATCCGTGTTGATGCAGTCTCTGTCACAACCGAACAACCCCCAATTTCCACTGTAGTTCCCCTTGTTTGCATGATCCAGAAAGATGGTCTAGGCTCCTGGCATATCTGGCAGAACCATGATGAAATCTGTCAGTGTGGTTTGGAAAAACGCATCGTAATACACGTCTAAAGTTTCTGCTTGCAATCAGTTTTAAACTGTAGTATCATTGTTTTCGTTGGCGGCAGTTACGCCGTCATATTAAAGTCCGGACTTGGCGCTCAGGCGCACCGGCAGAAAGTCGGTCATGCCCGAAACATTCAGTTGGTCAAACGAGCAAGAGCAAATCTTCGCATGGTTCTCGAAGAGCTCTACTTTCGAGCCACGCGGCGGAGAGCATCTCGAATTCGAGAATCCCGATACCGACTACATCGAGATCGATGCAGACGGCCATCTCGTCGTCATCGCCCGCGCTGGCACTGGCAAAACCACGACCATCTTGGAAGGCGCAAAGCGCGCACCAGAGAGGTCAATCTGGGTTGCTGCCTTCGGCAAAGATATTCAGCTCGTCCTGGAAGGCAAGCTGAAAGAAATCGGTGCCCCTCCTCACATCAAAGCGAAGACAATCCATTCTGTTGGATTGAGCTGCATCAGTCGCTATCGTAGCGGAATCAAGATTTCGTTCAACTCAGACCGTGCAGATGCGCTTACCGAAAAGGTCTGTGGCGCAACGGCACCGGATGCGATCAAGCGTCTAATCACGACGCTCCACACCAAAGGTCGCGAAATGGCCCCGCACGCTCGCGTGCTTGAGGATCTCACCAATATCGCGATCCAATTTGAATGTGAGCCAGATGAAGAGTGGGCGAATTCTGGCTTCCCGTTGGAATACGTCGAGCAGAAGGCTCTTGAAGCCATGGAGCTCGGCGCAAACATCCAGAACGGTGCAACCATCGACGGCAGTGATATGATCTTCCTGCCGGTGCGCAACCATTGGCTCACGAAGCAGTTCGATCTGATCGTTGTTGACGAAACACAGGACCTCACCGTTACGCAGCTCGAGATTTGTCTTGGCGTCCTGAAGGCTGGTGGTCGCATCTGCTTAGTTGGCGATCCTCGACAAGCCATCTACGCATGGCGCGGTGCAGATTCCAACTCGATGGACCGTCTGCGGGAGGAACTTCACGCGGGTGTCCTCAAGCTCACTACAACCTACCGTTGTGGTAAGGTCATCGTCGAGTTGGCACAGCGCTTCGTACCCGACTTCAACGCTCACGAATCCAATCCGGAAGGTGATATTCAACAGATCCATACGAGCGCGCTCGTTGCAGCCGCTGGCCCCGGTGACTTCGTACTTTCCCGCGTGAATGCGCCGATTGTTGGAATTGCGATGAAGCTCCTGCGCGCAGGCAAGCGCACGAAGGTTCAGGGCAAGGACATTGGCAAGGGAATCGTCGGACTTATCCGCAAGCTCCGGGCACGCAGCGTTCCTGATCTTCTCGTGCGTATCGAGCGATGGGCCGGTCGTGAAACCGAACGTCTGACTGGCCAACTGGAAGCGGCGACCAATGGCCGGAAGAAAATGATCCAGTCCAAGATCGAGGAAATTCTCGACCGTGCTCAGATGCTGGCCGAGCTCGCGGAAGGTGCCAAGAGCATTGATGAAATGACCACTCGCATCGAGGGATTGTTCGTCGACAAGGACAATCTCGGCGACGATGGCGTGATCACGTGCAGTAGTGTCCACAAGGCCAAGGGTCTGGAACGTAAACGGGTATTCATTTTGGCCGACACACTGCGCAACTGGAATATCGAAGAGCAGAACATCGAATACGTCGCGATCACCCGCGCGAAGCAGACGCTCGTGTGGGTTACCGACAATGGTGAACATCTTGGACGATAGGAGGATAGGCCGATGACTGTCAGAGAATTGATCAAAAAGCTTGAGAAGATGCCGCAGGGCCATACTGTCCTGGTAGATCTTCATAGTGAATATACGGATCAAGTCCAACTCGCTTTGATTGAGGCTTATGAGAACGGCGGCTATGTGTCAAAAGCCTACCGTCAAGAAGAAAGGCTCAAAGCCCATGGATATATCGCAATTTCATATAGGAGTGAATGAGCTATGATGACTCCAGAAGAAACAAGAGCCGTTATCACTCGACTTGGCGTGATCAATCATAGTCTCTCGGTGCTCAGAGGAGAAATCGACAGTCATGTCGGTGAGCCGTACGAAACGGTCTATCGGCGCTTAGATGAGGCGTGGGATTTGATTCAGGAGGCGCGGAAGCGCCTCAAACATCCGGCTGTGATCCATGACTAAGACACAAGAGCAATTGATTGAATTCTGTGTTCTAATAGCCGCATCCGCCAAACTTTCGAATCCGATCGGCCGCGGCGTGTGCATGGCTTCACGAATTTTCAATTCTGGTCGTGGTCGTTACAGCAGCCCGACATTTGATGATCATGACCCGGAGTTTTTCGTCAGTCGCACATTAACGCTCGATGCCATGCGCAAGATGCATGAGGAAACTGCAGACCGATGGTTTCAACATTACTATAGCGGAGGATCACTCCGGAAGTTGGGGAGATGATATGATTAACAATGGATTGAAAGTCGGCGACTTCATGGCAAGGCTGCAACGAATGGATCAGGATGAAGAGGTGAAGTTTGACTTCGTCCACTTTGGTCCGACCACATTGGAATCCTATCGCGGCTATTACGAGGACGCCGCCCTCGGCTACGACGAATGTGGTCGGATGCATGGCTCAGGTCAATACAGCTATCCGAAGGTTCGCGAACTCCTCGAACATTTCCAGAAAACCCTCGGTCATGTATTCGAGGGATGGAAGGGTGGGAATGGTCGATCAATCACATTGGGCACCACGCTCTGGGTCGCGAATCCTGGCGAGACTGGCGATACCATCATCGTCGATGTCCAGAAGTTGCTTTATGTGACAATCATCACACGACATAACGAACAAGAAGAAATCTAGGAGGATTCGTGGCACAGCTCAAGTCCTTGAAGCGTCGTTGGACCAAGAATCAACTTGCCCGCCGTGCTGCACGGATGGCGAAGAAGACGCAGACCCGCGAGTTCTATCACAAGTGGGAACGCGAGGACCATGCGAAACGGATGTTGATCCGTGCAGCAAAAGAGAGAAAGAGGATCCATGTCTAAATTCGAAGCACACATCACCATGCCGCGTGACAAGGCCGAAGATGTCGAGAAATGGGCTGAGATCTCCGGCTGGAAATTCAGTCAGATTGATGGCGATCCGCTGATGGGCAAGCAAGCGTATTGTTATCTGACCAACTACGACACTGATGGCAAGCGGCTACTCATGGCGAACAGTGACACTCGGCTTGAATCTTCAGGAGCATGGCATTCCTGTTCTTCGTCAAAAGATCGAACAGATCATCTACGATACGAAGACAAACGTCGACGAAATCAACAAGGAGTAGTTCATGAGCAGCACCGACGTTCGAGCCTTACTCGATGAATCCATCGCGAAAGTCAGACAAGCGCAAGATCTACAAGATCAGTCCATTGCACTGCAACAGCAGGCACAAGCGACTGCCGGTGCTGGAGGCTCAGCGCCGGTCATTATGATCGAAGCAGGTGGCTCCTTGCTGTCGACTCTCGAGCAAGCCCCGGTCCCAGCAACGATCGTTGTGTCACCTGAGGTGCTAACAGACACTGGTGAAGAGGACCTAGTGATCTCCAAACCTGTGACGATCATCGGGCCAGCGATCTATGGACAGGTGGATGTCCAAGCGCCAGACGTGAAGCTGATTGGCTACGCGGTGCGCGGTAAACGTCCCGAGCGAGCATTGATGGCCACTGGTCCTCGTCTTGTGTTGCAGGGCGGTGTCTTGCAAGGGAGTATGAGTGGTCAGAGACGTGGCGTGTGGCTGCGGAGCACCGGCTTCCGTATGAGCGATAGCAGCGTGCTAGACATCTTTGGTGTCGGACAAGAGACGCAAGCCGTCGGTGGATGGTCGGGTCTACACGATGTTCTCATTGAGCGTTGCGTGCTGGAAAGCGCGAGTGAGAACATACTCATCGGTGGAGGTGGATGCCCGGTAGCAGCGGATATTCCATCGAACGTGGTGGTCCGGAAGTCCACGCTGCGGAAACCGTTGCAGTGGCGCGGAAAAGGATACAAATGCAAGAACCTCTACGAGCTCAAGAATTGTAAGGGTGCTATCCTTGAAGACTGCAATCTGGACTATTCGTGGGTCGACGGCCAGATCGGTTATGGCATCGTGCTCACGGTGCAGAATCAGGACAAGGACCAGCCCGAGACTACGATTTCGGACGTGATCATTCGACGTAACATGCTCCGTCACTTGGCTGGTGCAGTCCAATTGGACGCACGAGATTATCGAGTAGGTGCGGCATCAGTGCCGATGTCCAACGTCTCATTTGAGGACAATCTGTTCGAGGATATCAGTCCAGAGTGGGGCGCGAATCAGCGAACGTTCCAGTTTGCGCGTGGATTCTCCGGCCTACGGATCCTGCGGAACAGGTTTTCCGGTACGAGCATCCATTCTTTCTTCGACTTCGATGGTGAAGCGGATCTGTGGTCCAATATGATCATCGATGGCAACACATTCTACGAAGGCGCATACGGCATGAAATGCCCAGACGCAGCGCCTGGAATGCCGACGCTCGCAAAATATAGTCCAGGCTATACATGGACGATGAATGGCGTGCTCCGCACGGTGCCGAACAATCCGAACGGTATCATTTATCCACCAAGAACAATTCTGATGACAGCGTAACTGACTTGCGTCAACGTTTTAAACGTGGTATACTGGCCGTTCACTAGCAGCAGAGGAGCTGATGGGAAAAAAGGGCAAATACGCACACGTAATTGATCTTCTTCCACGGTCCCTCGGGACAGAGCCAGATTTTCAGGCGAAGGTCAATGGCGTCAAGGCTGCAATCCTCGAACCGAGGGCTCAGAACGATCCTGGCCCATTCACCGAAGAGTTCACAGCCAGCTCCGATAAAGAGTTGAGCATGGACGCGCTTGACGATTTGCTCCTCGAAGTGACAGCGCTTCTGAAGGTGATCAACGACGCACTCATCTGCACTGTTGACGGCCAGCGTTACGCCTCAACCTTCGCCCGTCGATATCGGAACGTCCGCGTGGTCAAGGCCGCTCTCGAAGCGCAAGAAAAGATCACGAATGTGGTCGAAGAGGCCTACAAGCAAGTTCTGGCGGAGCAGTACGAAGCTGAAGGCACGACCAACATCGCGCTCGAGGATGGCGGTTCGGTCCGCACGCAATACGAGCCTCACGCCACAGTCAACGACAAACGGGCAAATCGCATCTGGGCGGTCGAGAATGGGCTCGAGGATTCGTTGGCGCTGCCGTGGCAGACTGTGAATGCGATCGCGAAGGAATTGCTGTTGAAAGGTGAGGAGCCACCAGCAGGCGTGGAACTCACAGCGCGAGTGAAAGTCGTGTATACGAAATAGAGATTGCCACCGGGCGATGCGACACGTCGATAAGGTCGGCGGCTAGTCGACCGCCAGTCTTGAGCTCCAGGATGAGTGGCAAGCGGGGTGACTCCCGTAGGAGCCTGTGCAATCCGGACAGACTAGGCGTCGGTAAAAGCCCGACTTAATAGCCGGAGCGTAGAGCATAAGCCTAGTGCTTTTAGATTATGAAACGACCGGCAGGTTTTTGGGTGATCTGTGAGAAGTGCGGCTTACACCGATTTTGGGATACAGGCTCAAGTCCCGGGAAGCGGCTTGCAGATGATCCGTGTCCAGAATGCAAAGGTCGTTGCTGGAAATTCCGTTCAGATAAGGGAGCGTTGATTGCCTCGCAGTATCCAGCGCCCCGGTTCGAAAGGCGAAAATTTGTTTGATGTCATAGAACGCTCAGAAGTTCAGGAAAATCCTGCGATCTGTGAGCATCGACGTGAAAGGAGGTCTGAGACAGTGTGGCCGGGTGAGACGCTCTCCCGTCTTACTATGACGTGTGAAATGTGCGGCCGAGCGCGTGGACGGTATCCAGGAGAATAGACCACTGCTTTAGGGTCTCAGAGGTCTATCGTTAGGAAGATCCTCAAACACGGAGTAACGAATGGCTGAAAAGCAGAACAAGAACGCATTGGCAACGACCGGGCCAAACGATCTGATGAAGATCGAAGGTGTTGTGGCGGAGCGCCCTGATGAAGTCAAGGTGGGAGACCGCACCGGCACCGAGAACATCACACGCGACGACATGCAGATGCCGCGACTCGGCATCGCGCAGTCGCTCAGCCCGGAACGCGATGAGAGCGACCCGAAGTTCATTGAGGGGTTGATTGAAGGCAATATGTTCAACAACCTCACGAAGCAGATCTATGGCAACGGCCCGGTGCCGTTCATCATCGTTCGTTCGGATCGACCGCGTTGGGTGGAGTTCGTTCCACGTGAACTTGGCGGTGGCGTGAAAGATCCCAACGTCCCGGCCAACGATCCGCGGACCGCATTCCAGGCTGACGGCAAGCCACCGATCGCGACGAAGTTCTACGATTTCGTGATCATGCTCCTCCCCTCACGGGAAATCGTTTCCGTCTCCTTCAAGGGCACCGGCCTGAAGATTGCACGTCAGCTCAATGCGTTGATCGCCATGCGCGGAACGGCGGTGTTCACCGGCGTTTACGCGCTCAGTACGATCATGACGAAGAACGCAAAGGGGCGATTCGCAATCCCGCAGGTCAAGAACGCCGGCTTCGCCAGTGGCGAACTCCTCGATTACGCGAAGAAAACGTTCGCAGCGGTCGCCGACAAAGCGATCAAGTTCGAGGAAGAGCTCCCGGCGGATGCGGATACGTTCGACGCGGAAGTGCTCGAACGTGAAAGTGTCGCCGCGCAGACGGGTAACGTTCAGGGGATGTAACAATTCGCCAGTGGCTCGTTGTCGGTAGCCCTAGTCGGTGAGATAATCACCGCAGACACTACTGGGAAGAGGGGCGACGCAATAACGGTAGATATTCCCTTCAGTGGGACCCTGAACTGCCCTAGTATGCCAACCAAAATTCCTCGGCGAGCCACTGGCGTTCGTAACCGTCCGTGAAAGTTGCCGGTAGCCGTCGGTTGATCCGACGGTCGGCGAACGTCACGGCGCAGGGGTCACGCAATCCATGGGTTGCGTGGCCCCGAACCTTATAGGAGCAGATCATGACTAAGGGGACACATTGGACGCCTGCAATGAAGCGCAAGGCGACACGAACTCGGAAGCGCAATGCAGCGAAAATCGCTGCGGTGCGAGCAGAGCGCGAACGGAAGAAAGCAAAGGCAGCGAAAGAGGCTGACTCACTCTATCAAGAGCATCTCGCTGGGATCGATCACGAAGTGGAAGAAATGGCGAAGCAAGAGGCGGCACGTAACGTCAAGCCGATTCTTACTGAGACAACCATCCAGCGTTGGAACGATCGCAGCAATATCGAGATTCGACGGCAGCTCAACGCGCAGAATGGAATTGAATCGATGCTACGTTTTGAGATCAATCACATCGATGATACACGCGGAGAGCTGATGGGAAAACTGAAAGAAAGTGAGCAGATCCGCGATGGGCTGAACGCTGTTCTGAATTCACGGCGTGCGTAGAGATCGACCTGTGAGTAAGGCTCGCTAAGCCCGAGGCCAGAACGTCCGGTGACCGTGATCCATCCGGCAACAAAACGCGGTTCAGATCGTGGCACTAAGCTATTCGGGCAGAGAACTAAGGACGCTCATAGGTTGTGAGGTTTTCCCGGATCTTCCCTCGTATACGAAAAAGATCCGGGTCGAGTTTGAGCTGCGCAGAGGGTGCCCTTCCTACCCGTCCCAAGTGAGGTCGGTTCCGCTCTCTTCTACCGATTCCAGAAAAGAGAGTTGGGTCTTCCCGGTTCGTCCTATCCCCACGAACCGGGTGCAAATTTATGGACCTTGCCCAAGCTGGAAAGCGTAGCCATGATTCTCGTCAGGCCCGAGGTCCTAGGAGCCGGAGGCGCAACGAAATCAATATGCCGGGTTCAATTCCTGGGAGGTCCACCCAATGAAAATCAAATTACGTGAAGTTAGGCTCTTAGATGAGGCTTTACAGCGACTACGTCCAAAATTTTTATATGACATACAGCAAGCTGTCGCAGAAGCCTTAAAGCGAGAGACTCGACCGAAACGCTCTCTGATGCTTTGCAATCATGCCAATGAAGTTCCGGCGGTTTGCACCTGTCCGCCGGAATGTGAATGTCACGATACCGATATGGCCCCATGTAGAAAGTCAAAAGATGTCATCATTCTGACCGCGGAGCAGAATTTTATCAGGAAGATGCACAATGCACTGTTCAGCGGCAAAGTAATTCCAATTCCGAATAGTGATCATTTTGGTACAGTGATCAAACTCGAGGAACGAATAGATCTTGGTATCATCAGTTGTCGAATAACAATGCAACCGATCCATGAGAGGCCACATGCCAGAAACCGCAATCGTCATAAGAATACAAGAAGAAATCGTCGCACGCGCTCAGGAAAGAAAAGAACATGATATGTTTGGCTTCGAAGCTGGGGAATATCTGAACTGCCTCGACTACGAGCATCTCAAGCCTTTCCTCAAAGCAGATCTAACTGCAGAAGAAACTGAAGTCGCAAAGGCAATGCAAGTCATGCCTCTGGAAGCGATTGACCTTACTGCCAAGGAATATATGGCATTCTGGCTCGAGAAGATCGAGAACGAACGTGGACTCTCGGTTTGTCGGGCCACGGCGCATTATATCGCCTGGAAGTGGCTCTTGGGCCACGAGGACTCTGACACATTCCCCGGTTCGATCAACGGTGGCGATGGCGGTTGGTATCAGCGCACAGCCTACGAATACATCAAGAGACAAATGGACAGCGGCGAATGGGATAAACTCAACGCCGCGGCTCGCGAAAAGGCTGTTCGGAAGTAGTTTCACCCACTCCATGCGCAAAGCTGCCAAAACGCGCCAAATGCGCGGTATTTTGACCCACCTGGGAGGCCGTAGGCGGCATTTTGACCTTGCCCCTAATACCCTAGCATGGGGAGCGTTTTTCGCCAATACAGGGCAACGTGGAACGCCGAGCTTGTAACTTGTTGTAAACAAAGGGTTTAACGCATGGCAGAGCAAGGTTCAAAAGGTCCGCGTTCATTGGTACTGGTAAGCACTACCCTGCCCCGTCAATATGAACTTGAATTAGAGGCAAAAGGCTATAGAGCTCAATATACGATTATCCTTGACCAAGCGGGTTCTCGATATATTGCCTACTATGCAAATCCCCGAACCAAGCGAATAGTTGAGATTCAGCGACCCAATTCGCGCAAACAGAAACTCGCGGAAAAGAATCATGCAAAGCTGAAGCGTCTAGGCTGGCGTGTTTCAGCAATCTTCCTCGAACAGCTTAACTTAAAGTTTGCAGCCGATGCATGGTCTCGGATATTTGCGGACTTGTAATCAGTTTTAAACTGTGGTATATTACTGGCATGAAATATGCAAACCTTTTCACACGTCGTGGGGCGCTAGGTGATAAGGCGCTCTTGCATCTTAGCAAGATCTACGAGACAAGAAGAGAGGCGGAGCACTACAGCGACGTTATACCCGATGCAGGCTGGGAATTCGTTACGACACTAGAGATTCGTAACACATTATCGGAACAACGTCAAGATGCAATCTACGCATTATTCACAGACCGAGACAAAAGATGGCCAGTCTGCATCTGCGGTGAAATTGCGCAGCAGCATCCGTTGAACAATCGTGACAAATGCAGACAGTATCGGCCTAGTAAGCCACTCACTCCATTGCAACAGGCGCTTACAGACGAACGAGGTCAGTAATGTTCTTTCCACTGATGATGGCCCGGCCTCTGAAGTCCGATTTCATTCTTGAGCCGGATCAATGGGCGGCTGAAGAGAAGTTTGACGGGATCCGCATTCTTGCGCATGTCGAGGGAAAATCCGACGACCTCTTCATGGATAAGAAGGTCACTCCGTGGTCCCGCTATGGCATCATTCATCCACTACCGACCCACATCCTCGAAGTGCTCGCAAAGTTACCAGATGGTTGGTACGACGGTGAGATATTCGTACCCGGTAAACGTTCCTACGGCACAACGGAAATCAAGAACCAATCCGAAATGATTTTCGTGATCTTCGACATACCACACCCGCCTTCCTTTGCACAGCCTGATTTAAGCTACGATCTTCGACGTCTAGGATTATTACATCTTGCAGAGAAATACGGGCTTTACAATTCAGTCTGTATCGCGGCCTCCACACAAGTTAATACCTGGGACGAAATCTACGCACTTCGAGATGCAGTCTGGGCGCGCGATGGTGAGGGATTGATTCTCAAGCAGCGCGATTCAATCTATCAGATTGGGAAGCGGCCGAAGACGTGGCTCAAGATCAAAAAACTTCAGCATGCGACGCTAACAGTGACCGGATTTGTAGCCACGAAAGGTCTGATCATTGATCGTGGGCCTTGTGCGATTGTTCTGCTGCGTGATGACGAAGGAAACGAAACCGCGGTGAAGACCAAGAATGACGCAGAGTGTCTTCGCCTTGCGAAGCTGCATAGCCAGACACAAGTTCACCCTGAAGTGGGCCGTCGGCTGTGTATCGAATATCAGGAACGAACGCCGGACGGTAACTACCGGCATCCGCGATGGGATCGATGGGAGGATGAATAATGTTTCCGATTGGCACACATATCAGAACGACATGGAACGATAAAGAGCACGGCACCATCGTAGGTTACGGTGCGATTTGCTGGCCGCACAGCGAGAATTTCAGTGGTGATGGTGGAGTCATGCATCCGGTCTATCTTGTCCAGATGAACGGTGTGCCGGGGAGCAATTCTCGCGAACGTGCCTGTGTCGCATTTCGTGCAGACCGTGTTGAAGAGGTGAAGTAATGCCGATATTCAAGAATCGTTCACAGCACGTCAAGGTCTTTCGGCCCGGCGGATTGCGTTATGCCGAGGGTCGTGCAATTACAGTCAATTATGCGATTGCCTCAGCACTCGCGAATTTCTACATGGAATTCGGTGAAGTTCCAAAACAGTCGTATACTGTATTTGAGGTGATTGGTACGACTGGCCAGTGGATTGCGCAGGTATTTGAAGTGAAGGAAGATCCGAGCAAGGAGCCATTTTAGGTGAGGGCCGCGAGTCCGAGCATCGAGTGCCAGAGGCCGGGGCAGCCTCTGTTCCCAGCAACGATCTCGAATTGCGCGACCCTCACCTAATTGTCAGCCTAGCTCTGCGGATGCGCCGCGAGCCAAGCCTCGTCTTTTGCCAACGACGAAGCGCCCGCCACTTGATATGCAGAGATCACTTCCTCATCGGATGGTTGCGGAAGATCCGGATTGTTTCTCTTGAACAATTCCTTCGCAAGCTTGATGGCTTGCGGAAGGAGCTGAATCGCGATGTTCACGAGTAGTGGATTCATGTCAATCTCCTCAGCTTGATGTCCAGTTGACTACGGAATCTGCGCAAGAATCGTCTTCGCCAGTGCGATATATGGCGAGAGGAGTTTCTGCGTATTCTCGGACAGGTTCTTGATGGTTTCGTCGAGTCCCGTCGTAACTGTAGTTTTCCAACCGGCTGGCATCGCCATGATTGTCTTGATGGCCGATTGATGATAGAGCACAACCTTCCTCGTGTCTTCCGTAGATACGAGCGGTGGAGTCTGCTCATTCGCCGAAATCGTGATGTCGCGCAGCAGGTCGAGAGACTTGATTACCTGCGTGTTGACATATGCGATCTTTGCTTGCGGCGAGAGATTCGGCGGCACGTTCGACGAACATGCTGCGATCCCGAAACTCATCACGAGGGTCGTGATGAAAATCAATCCCAGAATCGCATTCTGTTTCCGACTGAAGCACAGCAACTGCGTCATTTCCATCCTCCCTGATGTCTGTATTTGAGACGACGTTTCCGTTCTTCTTCACTCCAAACTTCACGACGATCGCTTTGTGTTGGAATCAATTTACCGCCGAGAAATGTTGCGATAACCGTAGAAATCTCAAGGAGGATCTTCCCCACAAATTCAGGAGTATAAATCGCATTCCAGGATTGAAGCTTTGTGATCTCGTTACCCGCGAGACCACACATCATTCCTAGGGCGGCAAAGAATACTACGTATCCGGTGAAAGTCCTCAATAGTCACCTCCTTAGTGGATGTCTCCGACGACCGTATACGCGCGCATCGAATTCATCACACCGGGGAGCAAAAGGTCTTCACCGGAGTCGAGATCTGTTTCGATAACTAATTCTGCGAGTTCTGTATCGTAAACCCTTACCGTGCAAGGCCATGTCGCACGAAGATGCGCCATGTTCTTGATGCCTGCTGGAGTGCAGACGAAATGCGCTCCTTCGATTGCACAGTAGTTCTTGTTGACTCCACGTTCGTTTGGATTAATGGAATCGCCTTCCCAGAACTCTTGCGAGGGTAGTGGATGTTGCTGTAGTGGCGGACGCCAACCATCATTCGCTTTACGCCAGCCCTCTACTCCAATCGGGAGAATTGAATCAGCTTTTCGGACAACACGCATGACTGCATCGATGCCAGGCATTTCCCAGAGATTCGCAGTGCGGTGTCCACCTCCAGCGTTATTGTTCGGGATACCGTAGACGCCTGCTGCATTGTGAATAACATAGGAACCTGCACCACATATGATCCCGACAAGTCGGTCGTGAGCCAGCTGGAGTGGGTTCGAGGACGGGGACACACTGGAACCGGGACCTTTTGGCTCGCCTTGCGAACATGGTCCGGGGAATTGCTTGACATCCCAAGGTTGACGGACGAAGCGCCAGTCCAGATCTCCGTAGCTGCGGTCAAGATGGACAGTTGTCATATTGGAGCAGCCAAGCGCAAGTTCGTTATACTGCTCCATAGTCGGAGGATTCAAGCAAGACGAAACTGTGAGCACGCCAGTTGCCATGAGTCGCCTTGACATCTCCCGGACTATGCCTACATCCGGAAGGTTATTAAACGACTCATTAACCGCTTCAGCATAGAGTATCTTATGCTTACGGTCTCGGATAACATTACATACAAGATCCGTAGTATGAAGAGGGTCCCAATGACCGCCACCCCAGATAGTAGCAATAGTCCGCATACCACACTGGTCATACGTCCAATCAATGAGCTCCGCGAGAACTTGCTGATAGTCCGGCCATGTTGGATCATTTTCATTTCCCGGCCAGCCTACCGCGCAGAGAATTCGATTGGCGTCAACCTGATAGCTTGCAGCCCATTCGATATTCTTCTTTATTCGGTCATTCTCGAATTTCCAACCCCTCGGTGCCCAGAACAGAGTTTCACCGAGCGGATAGAAAAATCCTTCGTTATCTTGAAATGAGCGGCCCGCCGCACGGACGATGCCGCTACGTACGAAAGGGCGGCTACCCGCCTTTTCCAATGTTCCCATATCGCTTTCGAATGCGACTGAATTAGTGACTGGATTGATGCTCGTGAGACGTAGGATTCCATGTTCCTCTCGAGCAATATAACCATCGGCTTCGAGATAACGGGTGCAACCAACTCCATTCGGGACACTGTCTGGAATTGTGACGACGAGCGCTGGAAGATCAGCAACTGTATCGTGAACTGCTTCCATGATTTCACCGTTATCGCTACGTAGGCGCATACGTCCGATAACTCCCAGTTCTTTTGGTGTCAGAAAATAAACATATCTCATCTGAGCTCCTTACCAGAAAAATCCACCACCGATACTTGTAACAACGAAGTTAGCACTGCTCGTGAATGTATGAAGCCAATCGCTGCCAACTGTAGAAATTGAGCCACCCGTTGCGATTGCATAGCCTTTCTTGAAGCGAATGTAGACTACACCAGATGCGCCATTCCCACCATTAAATCCGTAGGTTCCAAAGATCGGTGCTCCGCCTCCACCGCCGCCAGTATTCGCAGTTCCGTCAGAAGCGTCAGCTGCGCCACCACCTCCACCAGAGCCCTGTCCACCATTTCCACCAGTGACGTTAGAACCATCTCCACCAGTCCCACCGCCACCGTTTACTTCACCAGAGCCGCCGCCACCGCCGCCATATTTAAGTGATGATCCGGTAATGTCAGAAGTAATACCAGCACCACCGAAGCCGCCGACGTTAGTTGCGTCTTGTTCAGCATTCCGTCCGTTAGCACCTGCTCCGCCACCACCGCCACCAAGAATTCGTTCAAAGGCTGGATCACCATTTTGAACACGACGACCTTTGCCGCCGTTTCCACCTTGAGAGCCAGTTCCACCGTTTTCATCGATATCAAATCCAGTGACTACCCAATCACCTGCACCACCGCCGCCTGTTCCTCCATTGAGACCCGCGCCACTCGTTCCTTTTCCGCCGCCGCCACCGTTACATGTGAATCCGAATGCAGACGAGTTATTTCCAGTTCCTCCATCACCAGAGCCACCCGCAACGCTTGCACCGACGACTATCGAATAAGTCCCCGGTGCAAGATCTAGCGTCGTATCGCTGACGAAACCGCCGCCACCACCGCCACCGGCATCACTCCCGCCAGCGCCACCGCCAGCAACGATAAGTCTGCGAAAGAGGCCAGCCATTATGCCTCTTGTGCAGCTCCAATCAAATAGTGCGCAACGCCAGCTTTGTACATGAAAGCCAGATGCAACACTTTATTGATAACTGTAGTTGTCGGTAATGCAACGCCTCCGGGTTGATAAGAAGTCCCCCAGGATAAAGACCGTGCAGTTCCGTTATCTTTGATACGGAAGAAGAAACGATAGCCATCAGGACCTGGATTCGCCATGTTATTGACTGTTAGACCTGCTGCAAGTGCAGTATATTCATAGATCTCAAATGCGTTATTATCTGGCGTTAGAGACGATGCGGAAGCGGCAGTGCTGAGACGGCCACCGGGCTGGAATGTCGCAATTGTGCCATCACTACGCAAAAAGTAACCAGCAGTGCCGATCGCATTTGGCAATTCCCAACTGGCCCATTCGAGACCATTTCCAGCGTTGTTCACACGCCAGAATCGACGAGCTGCGCCGATTGCAGTCCGGGCAAGCGCGGTTGATCCACCACCAGTGATCATATCATTCGCAGCTTGGGAGGCAATTGCAATGCCACCGCCACGGAGTTCAACCATGTTCAACTGAACTTGATTGTTCCAAAACGATGCTGTCATCAATTGCCCAGCGATAACAGGATCTGGTGTCGTCCAAGCCATTATGACCTCTAGTCGGGTAAGCCGTGGTCGCGATTTTCTCGTTTCAGTGTTTCGATGTCTTCGCCCTTTTGTGGGAGAAAATTACGATTCCACTCTAATCGTTTCTCTAGGACAGCCTCGATAGCTACGAAGTTCGAGGGAATAATTACGTTCGTGTGGATACGGCCACACTCCATGCAACCAGCCATTTTCCAATCTGGATGCACCATGTTTGCAGCACCGCATTCACAGATAATAATCCATTTATTGTTGCTGATATATGCAAGAATTGGTGTCGTGATGTCATCCGGAAATTGTGGCTTCCGGCCAGTCCGAGCCTCCCGAAATTCCATAGTCTTCGCTATGAGATTTCGATAAGCCTCGGGTGTCACAAGGGTGAGCCCAAATGGGTTATATTCGTGAAAGTCTGCAGGTCTTAGAATCATACAAATCCAAAATAAGTGTGGTCCCCAACTTCACCATGACTAGCAATACCCATCTGCCAGACTTCACTGAAGAATGATGTTGCTGCAAGACCCAATGTGCAAGTAATCCAAACAGGCTCCGCAACTTCAAGTTGGACGCTCTGAATGAATAGTGCTGCGGCGATAAGCCCTGTTACTGTCTCAGTGACAACTATCTTCTGGCCGATCTGACCTGATAGTGCAGCGAGCATATGGGCGTCTTGATAGTTCGCCTGGAATGTGAGCGAAAATGCTTGATTACCAAGCAGCTCAAATTGGAATCGAATATAGTCTGCAATTCCCTTCGCGACATTATAATTGTTTTGATACTTCAAATCGATATCAATATCACGTTCACCATATGATTGAACGCTTATGGATTCTACCGTGATCGGAGAGAAATCGTAGAGTCCTTTTCCTCGAATTTGCAACTTCGTTAGGAATACAGCGCCAGCATCGTTATTTGTGATTGTGAACTTCGTCGTAGATGCAAAACAATCACCAGTTGGATTTGCTACAGATCCAGTGGTAACTGTAACCTGTGCAGTTTTATTCGTACCACTATCGTCAGCTAACGTATTCGCAGTCCAATCAGTTCCAGAAACTGGCGTGACCTGTGCTGTGCCACCAATCTTAACACTAGGCTCTGAGGTCTTGTAGTAATCGCCCCAAACGATGATGGTCTGTCCGGGAGAGATTACTGGTGGATCACCAGTTTGTGCGAAGAGGACTGTGGTAGCTAACGCATCTATTGTTTTTGGATGATACGTCGCACGAACATGATTAAAGACACCATCGAGCGTTGTCGGAACTACTAGTCCGACCATATCATCATTGAATGTAAAAGATGTCGCAACTAATTGCCTAGCATTACGATTTTCATAACGATAGACCCCGTCTGGCCCCATATGCCCAAATCCAATGGAGCTCATGATCAGATCGAATAGTGGATTGTAAACTCTATCACCAGCACCGAGCTCAGCAAATGCAAATGGAGAAAGATCTAAGCCAGTATCGAGATTCAGGCCTAGCGGTTGTGTCGTTGGGATGAGCGCTTCGAGAGCTGTCCGTTGTAGGACATCCTCATTTTGATTTGTCTGGAGTTTCACATTGCGCAAATCATTTTCAAGAAGATCATCCATCAAATCATGAACACGAATTCTCACAAGCTGAGATGCGTATCGACCTGGGATCGGATCAATAGCAGCAATTTTGCCGATGAAACGCTGATAGTCAGTTCCACTGTAAGTGAAGACGACTCGCGTGAGCACGCCGTAGTTAAAACCAGAACGATGGCTCAAATGACTCGGAGAATAATAGCCTTGTGTTGAAGCTGAGTTACCCGCATGATTTTTCAAATTGAAAGTGAGGATTCCAAGATCGGCCATCCTATCTTTTGGACCATTGGCACTAATTCCCCATTTCAAATTGAGCTTAGCAGAATGTGCATCAAGATCGCTAGAAATATCAGTCCATAGAGAAGAATTACGCAGAGCAGTAATCTCTGTGGACGACAGTTCTTTTGCATAATAGATCAGATCATCCATGGAACCAATAAAGCGAAGCGGTGTCCCAGCCTCATCTAATCGTCCGATATACGCATTGGGTGAGGTTCCTCCAATTGTGCCAGCGGCAGCAGTGGCTGATTGGACATTCGTTCCGTTCACCCAGATCTTTACTTTATTCGCGCCAGTTGTTCCATCCCATGTGAAGGCGCAATCGTATTCATTGCCGTCTGCGTAACCTGCAGAAGTTACAAAATCCCAGAGCGTTGTGCCACCAGATGTGAAAGCAAAAAAGCGGAGTTTCCCAGTGGTCTGCTCAAATGAAATTCCATAGCCACGATTTGCGTTATTGAATTTCGCATAGATGACGCGTTGGGCTGCGACTGATGCACACTTCAACTTAGAAACATACAGCGAGAATGCTGTTGCTCCTGGTTCGAGAGTTGTGGGGTCGCCAAGCGCAATCTCACTAGTGGACCCACCGAATGTGAAGCCACCACCACCTTCTGGATTTCCGTTCAGAACACCTTTCGTAATATCACCAGTTATGGTCCCATGCGTAACGAGCATTGTATCTCGAGCAGAAGTCCCGGAACGTTCAGACATTCGCCACCAACTGATAGGAGTGGCGTTATATGCCTTTTGTCGAAATGACCCACCGAGGGCCATCTCGATTTTCATCGTTGGACTAACAACACCCATTATGCTTTCGCCATTGCGCTCATCGTTGCTTTCGCCAGTAGATTCGGAATTGTAAACTGGAAGTCTCTCCGAAGACCCTCTACTTCAGAAGCAACTTTATCAAGTTTCAGTTCTGTTTGTTTCGAGACCCCACCTCCGCCTTTTGCAGCTTCACCGAAATGGACACGTTCTGGGCGACCAGTTTCACCTGCCAAGAACATTGTCGGTCGAGATACGATATACTCGCCACCGAATGCCTGTTCCGAAGGTGGAGGCTCGTCTGGACTTGGATAGTTTGGAGCCGGTGGCGGCGGAGGAATATTTCGCATCCCATCACCAGCCCGTCTAATCGCATCGACCAATTCATTCATCTTATTAACAAGAGCGCTGAGCCCTTCTAGGAGCTTCTCGTTAGCAGTCTTACCGATGTCCTCCCAGATACCAAGTTCCTTAGATTGGTCGATTAACATTTGCAGATTTGCATCCAATGGGATGCCGAGTTCTTTCGCGCGCTGTTCTGCCTTATGCAGAAGATCTTGCATGAGTAACAAGGCATCTTTCGTAGTCCCTCCGAAGCTCGCGACTTGGGCTTGGAGCTGCACATACATATCGTATGCACTGCGCTGCATCGCATCAAATGTGTCTTTATTCAACATCCCCAATTTTGCCAAGATATCCATTGAAGAGATCAGTGCATCGATTCCAGCAACTAGCGTTGGATTCTTTGCAATGACCTGATCAACGATCATCAGCATATTGAGGAATGCGTCATCGACAGGGATCTTAAGGCGCTTGTAAGCCTCAATCAACTCCTGTATACCATCATGATTCATTTGTATTGCTTCGCGCAATGAATAACCAGCTTCGAGTGCTGCATTGATTGAAGCAACAGCGATGATTCCAAGATCTCGCAACTGCTCTTTTGTCTCGGGTATGATTGCTTTCGCGATAGCTGAGAAATTCGTTCCCAGCTTCTTGATCATTTCCACAACTTCATTCATCTGTTCTTGATGATGTTTCAATGTAGCATCTAGTTCTTTAGTAGCAGCCTCCCATTCTTTCGTGTTTTTTGCAGCGAGTAGATGTTGGGTGATGAGCTCGCCAGTAGGCCCAAGAATCTTTACTAAACTTGCATGGAGAACATCTAGACCTCCGCGAGCAGCAATAAAAGCATCACGGAGATCATTAGTTTTTCTCGCTTCTTGGCCAGCTTTGATCCAACCATAGACCGCACCAACTCCAGCGCCAATTGCAGCGCCCCACGGTCCAAAAACAGAACCGACTGCTGCGCCTTGCATTGCGAATTTCGCAGCACTGACCGCAGCCTTATCAGAGGCTGGAATGAATTCAGCGAGCATTCCAAGCATCTGTCCGAATGCCAATGTGTGCGCATTCTTAACGCCACTGCCCCAGATATCGATAATTGCCTTTAGATTACGGAGCACACCAGCAGTCATCGTTGCCCATTTATCACCGACGACTTCGAGAGCGCCAACTACAAGATCCAAATTGTCGCGCCAATTCCGAGTTCCGTCGGCAAGATGTTGTGCATCTTGCCACATTTTCTTGAATTTCGCAAGCGTCTCAGCGCTGAATTTATCACTATACGCTAACATCTCATCATAGATACGCTTAGCGTCATTTGCGTGCGCTTGCTGCGCAGCAGACGAATGTGACCATACTTCTTTGTATCTTTCAACGGCATTTTCAATTCCACGGAGGCCAGTCTGATCTAACCAATTCGCATAGTCAATCCAAGCCTTATGTTCGCTCTCGATAAAATCGAGATGCGCCTTTTCCATCACTTTATACTGACGTTCCACCTCCGCAATAGCCCGCTCACCATTGAAATCAAGGAAATAAGCCTTTGTCTTCCAACGCTCAGCTTCTAATCTAAGATCCTCATCGATATTATCTTTAACTGCTTTGTTATAGCGTTTCAGAGCCTCGGCTTGCTCTCGAATTGAAGCGATATTCTCATTACCAGCCTCTGTCACTTTGCCAAATGCATCAACGACGCGCTGTAATTCAGGTGTAAGTTTCTGACCTTGTGCCTGAAGGAGCTGCGCTTGCTTAGCGATGCGTTCGAGGACTTCTGGCGGTAGCTTGCCAGCCTCACCAAGCTCACGCATCACAGTCTGAAGGTCCTGCATGTCCTTGATAAGACCAACACCGCTGATCTGATCTTTCAGACGTTTCAGAGCTTCAGCATTTGCATCGAGCGCGGGGCCAACTTCACCAGCACGACGTTTTGTATTCTCTTGGACTGAATTCCATAGATCTTGGTCAGTTGCAGCTTGATCGACCAGACCGAGCCATCGCTGTAATTTCAGACTAGCATATTCAATATGGTCTGATATGCCAATCCAATCACCGATCATTGGGCCAATCTTCCAACCGGCCCAGACTGCTATGAGAAATCCAAGAACATGCGCTAAGCCAAGTAAGACTGTTCCAGCTGTCGTGCTAGCAGCGTTCAACGCCCAAACACCAATCGTGTTCATGGCCACCGAATTCGTGAACGCTTGCCAGAGGCCAATGACAATCGGAAAACCACGGGCGATATTGCCAAAGGCTTGCAATAAAGATCCGAATGCAATAAGGAGCGGGCCGGTGGCCGCAAGAAGTGCAAAGAATGCGATGACTACGAGCTGTGTTGTTGAGCTCAGCTCACCGAAAGATTTAACAACACTATTTATGATTGGAATGAAACCATTGAGAAGCTCAAGAGTCTTTTTGAATACTGGCATCAGCGAAACGCTCAACGAGATGAACGTCCCCTCAATACCAGCCTTCAGCTGATTCCACATGAACTCTTGCGTAGGCGTAATCTGCTCAAAGGCAGTTCGAAGTTCGCCAGTTGCGCTGGCCATCCGCTGAACTTCTTCTGTATAGGTCTTAGCCTGAGCTCCGGTAACTGACAAAATATTTTTCAGAGCTTCAAGTCGACCAACGACATCGATCAGATTGTGCTCTTGACCTTTGAACGCATCTTTCAATTCAAGAAGCGTTGCAGCAAGACCCTTTTCTTTGATCTCAGCACGCAACTGAGCATAGGACATATTCACAGTCTTAAGGGCATCCTCACCACGCTTTGTTTCTCGTGCGAGCGCCGCAAAGACTGATGCAAGAGATGTGACTGCTTCAGAAGCTGGGACACCAACCTTCGTGACAGTTGCAATATTTGCGGCGACCTCCTCAAAGCTGATTCCTAATTGTGCAGCAAAGGGAACTACATTAGCGAGAGTTGGCGCGAGCTCTTTGGCTTCTGCACCGCCATCGCGAACCGCACGTGTCAAGATATCGCCAGCTTTAGCCGCATCTATATTTGAAGATCCGTATGAATTGATTACTGCGGTCAGCGCGCCGGCGACATCTTTTGCATCGCCCATTCCTGCAGCCGAGCCCATCGCTGCAACTTCAAGAATCTCTAAACCAACTGATGTATCTCGCGTGGTCGACGAAACTTTATACATCGCCTCCGCCAGCGCATTTGGCCCAATGCCAGTCGCCGGACCAAGTTCGAGGATACGGTCTCGGACTCCGCCAAGTTCCTCTTTAGAAACTCCTGCTAACGACACTAGTCGTGTCGTAGCAGCTTCAAATTCACCGCCAAACTTGAATGTCGCAGCGGTTGCCGCAACGATTGGAACTGTGAAGGCAGAGGACATCAGAACCCCTGCCTCACGGAAACCACGACCGAGGAGTGTTAATTGGTAAGCAGCGGTAGAAGTTCCACCACCGAATTGAGTGACATTCTGCGCAGCTTGATTAAGCGCAGGTGACATCTCGTCTCGCAACCGCAAGACTGCTAAGAGATCGCCTACGCTAATCATTGGACTCTTGCGCCTTTAGCTTTCTTTCCATTTCTTCGCGCGCGAGCTCGAAATGGATCTGACGAACACGCTCAATTCCTGGCGTATTCGGGCGTTTACTGGCGTCCTCTATCTTCTGGCTTTCTTCGTATTGCTCCTTAGCTCGTGCGTAAAAGCGAAGATCCAAAATTCTGAACAGCAGTCCACCGACATCATTGTCAATTGCCTCGATTGCCTCTGTAGGTAGACAGTTGAATTCTTCGCAAACGATGCTAATCAGCCACTCTTCAGGCGCTTCGTCGTTTCCGTTTAGGAACCGATGGAAGCGCTTGAGGCGTTTTTTGCGTCACTCTTCGTTTCAGGACGACTGAACTTGAATATTGCTTCCGCGATGTATTTCGCGGTCGGTTCGTCAAGCTCGTCCAGGCCGTTGGTCACGCCATCTTTGCTGATCGCAACTGGTGGAACCTTGTAGGTCCACGAGACGACACCGAGTCGCAACAGCGTATCGCGATCATAGCTGTTGATGTCAGCCTCTTGCGTATCCTGCATACGCTTGAGTTTGTCGGTATCGTTATCTTGCAGGGCACGCAGAAGTTCAGCGCCGAGTTCCTTCATGAACCCGACGCCTTCACTCTGACGAGCCTTCTGAGCTTCACGAAGATTCTTGTGGCTCAGTTTGCGGATGACGACTGTTTCGTTTTCTCCTGGGATGAGAAGATCTGTTGTGATGTTCGTGACCAACGCCATGCTAATCCTCCTATTAGAGTAGCCCCGTTACTCTCAGACGACGCTTACGACCAGACGCCCGTTGACTTCTGGCGGACGGTTGCGGTGTATTCGGTCAAGCCATCGCGCTTGAGCCCGACTTCGTACTTGACGAGATGCACGGTGATCGTGAAGGTCTTGCCAGTAGCAGCAAGGATCACGAGCACACGCCCCACACTCGCGGGTGAAATGTCGCCCGCAGCGATCTGGAAAACAACGTGCGGGCCTGTCAGCGCGTTGTCGTCGAAAAAGCCACCGATCGGAATGTCGGCCACCTTTGTCAAACCGATTGGCGTATGTGATTCCGTGCTGACGCCAAACGGATTTGACTGCTGTGTGATTGATTCGATTGACAAGCCGCCAATCGTGGTCACGAATGGAGTAATGATCCGAGCCGTGCCGCCCGGTGCATCATCGATTGTGACGGTGACTTCTGATGGTGAATGCTTTGCCACTGTGCACTCCTTAGTTGTAGAAGTTGCGTGCGAAACCCGAGAACACGTCGATGCTCCCTGAACCAGTAACGTCACCGTTGAAGCTCAAGTAGCGATCAACGATTCCGCTCGCAGTAAGCCGTTGTTTATTGTTGATTGCAGTCACGTTTGCGAATGTGACCAATGCTGCATACGTGCTGTCATCCGGTGAGTGCATGATTTTTCCGACAAATCCAGTGAACCCGGAGAATGCTGGAACTTGCTGATATCCAACGCCACCACCGGAGGTGCTGGCATAGACAAACGTTCCGTCGTTGCCAGTCCCCGTTGATGCTGACGTATTGACGGGGACACTGAAGGTTGTCGCTGAAAGCACCGTCACGATCTGTTGACCGTTGATCGCTGGACCAGATAGCGAGTTGCCAGAGATGACTATTCGCTGTGTGCTGATCAGACCATGTGGCTTCGCAGTCGTGATGACACAGGGATTGGCCTTCGTTGAGCCAGTAATGTCTCCACCACGATTCATCTTGTCCAATGTGTTGTCCACTGGAGCATCTGGCGCGTTAGCACCGCCGGTCTTCGTATCCCAATCGGCAGTGAAGGTTGCTAAGTGTTGAACGATAACACCTTCGTCAACAGCACCCGAAACCAAATATTCCACATCTGCTTCGGTCATCCCTTCGTTGGCATCGAGGATCGTATATTTCTGCGAATAGGCTCCCTCGAAGCCCATGAAATGATTGCCAATGGTATTGGTCTCGATAGCCGCGCAGACGATTCGACTGATCCCGACGACTGTGCTCAATGCACCGTGGAGCGCATCGGTTGCGGTATCGAAGAAACCCTTGCCGACGCTGAGAGCACCGCGGACTATACCAATCGGAGTATGGGACTCATTTCCAGTCCCGAATGGATGGGTCTCCTGAGTAATCGATTCTTCACCCATTGACACCGAGTCCATGATCGACGCAGCGAGATTGTAACCGTCGACCAGGAACACTGAAAATTGCGAGCCTGCGTATTTACTCATGAGTCACTTCCTTCTGTTTCGCAGGTCCTACAGTTTCTTCCACGAGGATCCAACCCCGATCCACGTAAAGGTCACGTGTGCTTTCCGGCATGTCGGAACAATCCTGACCTTCGGTAACCGTTTTGTAGGTCACCAATTTTTTCTGGTCTTCAGTCAGATTGCGTCGACCACCAACGTGTTCAATAATCTGCTGACTGCGTTTATCAGCAGGATAATTGAATTCGTGTCCGGGTGCTACACGATAACTTTTTCGCACTTGAGTTCTCCGTTGAAATCGTATGCACAATTTGTGCAAATCAAATACGTGTCACCAAATCCACCAGATGCCACACGTTTATTTGGAGGAGCTCCACATTTCGGACAAGGAGAATCCTTCAGTGACTTGATGGGCTTTCCATTCGGATCAACAAGAAGTGATTCGGCCATTATGACGGCTCCTTATAGAGATACACATTAAATCCAAATCGATGTCGATTTTTCTCATCACGTGGCTGAATCGCAAACGGTGCTTGTTGTGGAGTTACCGTTAAATACTGCACACCACTCTGAGGACCCGGTTGAATTGCGGCTAGCGCCCTATAAGCGATCTCAGCTTTGGTTCGAGGAGTTACCG
>Ga0137455_1000006_pt1 | contig 64330 bp, 94 predicted proteins | sample EasRivERMGT600_2_FD_102334 | JGI IMG/M metagenome (GOLD analysis project Ga0137455, IMG submission 102334) | Soil microbial communities from meander-bound floodplain in the East River, Colorado, USA - East River MetaG ERMGT600_2 | ecosystem: Environmental > Terrestrial > Soil > Floodplain ... | reverse complement strand
TTCTTTAGGCTTTTTTTGAACCAGTTTATCATCTCTAGACGAAGATTTTTCTTCTCTTTCGTCTTCGGGGTCTTCATCCTCCTTTTCCTCTACCTCTTTTACCGCAGCCTTAAGCGCCCCACGAATAGAGGTATCTTGGGGCTCATCGTGGCCCTCATCTTCATCGCCAAGCTGCCCATTCACGAGCTTGTCGTCGTCTTTTTCAGAATCTTCTGAGTGATTTTTTGCCATGCGCTAAGGTTTCTCTTATAGTATAGGGGTGGGTCAATAAAGATAAAAACTCTCTTTTTTACTTAGTGCGTCTACGGTTTCTATTTTGATAGTCTACTTGTCTTCCTATTCGCTTTACTTCTGCTAGTTCTTGTGGAGGGAGTGATTCTTCTTTAAGCGCTCTGATGCCTTGTCTTATGTTTTCTCTTAGTTCTTTTCTAGAAGTAGTAGGAACGTAAGATTTTTGTTTAATAGGCGACTCGTTACCTACTTCTATACAACCGGCGGCTTTAGTTGCTTCCCTGAATTTCTTCTTGGAAGTGTAGTACTTACCATTAGCCATGTGCCTTGTAGGGAGCTGTTCATCTCCAATAAATCTAAGAGTAACAGGCTCATTGCCCCTCATCATTTGTTTGCTTTCAGTAGTCATAAATCTATGATAATAATATTCTTCTTTAGTGACCATGCCTCTTTTATCTGCATATGGGCAATCAGGCTTAAATAGATAAGTAGTCATTTAAAGAACCTTTTCTTAAAATTGTTCCAATTAAAAATAAATATATGTCTTGAGGTAAGTATACCCCAACCACTATCTCCATTTTTATTTTGAAATTTAGTGATCCAAAAATACTTATTTTTCATTAGCTTGCTTTCTTCTTTACTGTGGTAGAAGCTTTTCTCTTAGCCTCTGCTCTCTTCTTTTCGTTTTCTTCAGCTGTTACCTTAAGTTCAGCCATTTTATGAGTGTGAGCTTGTGAGGCATGAGTAGCTTCTCGCTCAAGTTGCTGCATCTTTAATTGATGCTCTTTTATCTTAAATTCCATGTCCATAGCCATTTGTTTTTCTTTATGTTGTTGCTCTAATTGAGACATCTGCGCCTTACGGTCATCCTCCATTTTTGCCATTTGCATCTTGCGCTGATCGTCGGCAGCTTGTAATTGATAGTCTCTTTGATCGTTTTGAGCTTGGCGCTCTGATTCTCTTTGATCGTTTGTTTGCTGTATTTGACCTTCTAGCTTAATTTGCTCTATTTCCGCCTCGGCCTTCTGTTGTTCCGGATTAGGAGGCGGATTCTCTATCATTTGTTTGGACTTTTTATCCATTTTTACAACAAATGCGTCTATTTCCGACTCTAAATCTCTACCTGTACGGTATTTACGCACTCCCCATTGTAATATACGCCCTAGAAGAGGCATTACTTCAGGCATCTCTGCGGCTATGCCTTGAAATTGTTTAAGAGTACCGCCAAGAGCAGTAATAAACTCAGTTGCATCTTCGCGTTCTTGTACTTTATCTCCAAAAATAGTGCTATCTGTTTCTATATCTATACGATAGCCTCTATTTATGTCTTCTCTTAATAGAGATATAGCTTTTTGTATTTTTTGAAAAATAATTACTTGAGGATCAGGTGGCGGTGGCGTTAACGGAATAGAAGGCATTCCCATGTTAGGCTGTTGCATACCGGGGAAGGGTACGATATTGTTGTCGGGTTGACCGGGCATAGGAGAAGGCGATGGCGCTTGTTGCGGAGCCGGTGCAGGTAGTTGGGGCTGTGGTGGGCCTGCTTGTGGTGCTGATTCTTTTTGCTGTCCTGGCATTTGTGATGACACGGGGTCAGTAGATGCCTGTAATTCTCTTAATACGTTATCAGGCTGTAGCTCTTCTTCGTAGAGTATTCCCGAAGACTGAATAAGGGTTTCATCACTAAAATGCTTACTAATAATCTCAGCAATTATACCTATCCCATCTCTAGCAAACCTAGCGACTTCTTCTTGGCTATCACTAAGTCTGGTTCCCGCATTGTTATTTTTAAGTCTTATACCGCCAAGTGTCTCTCTACTGTCACTAGTACCTCTAACAATATCACTAAGACCTGTGACTTGATCGAGGTCGATCATAGCCTGTTGGCGAACATTCGTTAATGTCTCTATACATTTTTGTATTTCGTCTAATGGTAATAGATCAATTGCTCCCTTCACGCCGCCTTTTTCAGCAAATGCTGCCCATTGATCCACAGGTATAAGCTGATTCTCTACGCTTTCGTCTAATATTCTTCCAAGTGCGACATTAGCAGAGTTATAAGCGCCTGCTATCTTGCAGGCTTTGGTGAGCATAGCTATTCTTGAAGTAAGTTCGTCTATTTGAATAGCTTGATCCTGCCATTCCATAAAATCAGGCACAGGGATTAAAGTATCATTAGTCATTGTAGAGAAAAGAGGCTCAGGAACAGGGAAGAACTGCTCTAACTCAAGAGGGTCATCTTTTACATCTGCTAAATACTGATACCCAGGAGAAACCCAGTATACTTTAAGATCGCTCTTGTTCCATATTTCATATACAACTATAGCCCTCTCATTTATATCTTGGAATATAGCTGTCTCGGAGTATACTAACCTCTCGGAAGTAGAGCCCATTGGAGTAGTATCGGGCTTCATTGCGCCGCCGATCTTATCTCCAAAGCGTTCTTTAGCTTCTTGCTTAGATATATGTACTTTTTTACCTATGGCTTGTACTTCAGTCCAAGTTCTTGCTTTGGCAGGAAATACATAAAAATCTTTCCAATCTACATAGTCTGTAATTACTTTCTCTGCAATCACTATTTCGTTTGTGTCTTCTAATTTCTCTTCTTTTTCTGAGGTTTCTCCTTCCCTGCCTACTTCCTCTTCTATTTTATGGAGTGCGTCTTCAAGAGGATTAATAGTAGGGGCAGGTATAGAGTCTCCTTCGCCGAACTGAGGCTCATACCTTATCCAAATTACTCCTCTGCCTGGGAGTAACCTATCGTCTACTGCCCTAGATACAGCTCTATGAAAACCATTATTTAATTCATTCTTTGTGGCACGCTCCAGCATAGTTGAAGATAATCTACCCGTGGGGTCTCTATCTAAGAATTTTCTATCTACTACAGGTGTAGGGCACTTAGAGTAGATAGCAGGTTTCATTACTTTGTAGTTAGACCAAAGAAGGTTCATACGTCTCTGACCTTCTTCATCTACGCGGTTACGCTCGTCTCGGAACCTCTTAAGTACAGCATTACCCCTTTTAGTCCATTTAGCATAGGCTTGGTCTATAGACTCTACTTGTGACTTCCAAAAAGCCGCGAGTTTAAAACTTTCTCTTCCTGGACCCGGAGATAGTACACCTCCGTCGTCAGGATGATTAGAAGCATCTATGTTTGATATATTTAAAGCTTGTTTACGGGCCATTTTGATTTACTTCTTTATTGCTGCTAGCATCTCAGCTATAGTTGGTATATTATAAGGTAGTTTAAACATTTCAGGATTAGGAGTAGACATAGGCGCTTCAGGCGTAGATTTAGGAGTAGGTAATCTTGGGGCCATTTCTTCTGGTATTAACCAATTTTTATTAGGTGGGTGAAGACGATACTTTAAAGCGGCGTCCAAGGCTTCTGGATGCGCGTAGCTCATACCTGATTGATTTAATATGGAAGGCTCAACTTGATTAACTTTACTTGGACTCATTTTCTTAGTAAATCCCAATCCTGTATCAAAATAATTACCTATTTCAGTCGATTTTGTATGTGTTCCTAAATGTCCAAATTCATCTTGAGGTATTCTTACTGTAGGTAATTTTTCTCCTGATCTTGAATGTAAAGTATCAAATCGCATATATTTAGTATCTTGCCCTCTAATGTCTTTTATTGGTACTCCCGCTTCTTTCGCCCAATTTTCTACCCATGCTTGGTCTACTGGTTTTTGTTGTTGTAGTCTCTGTAAAGCGTTTTGTGTACTTTCAGGTAACTTCATAGTAGAGCCAGTAATTCCTGTTCTAGCTCTTAGCCCTGCTGATCCTTGAAGTATACTCTTCAATAAAAATTCTTTCAAGTCCCCTGAAAATGATTTAGAGGTGTCTACAGGAGTCTCTAAGTTCTTATATAAACTTACTTCGGCCATAGCATCTGGCCCCATGCATTCCAGGGATTATTGATCTTACTATGCTCACTAGAATTAGCATCTGGATGCCCTGGTATACGATTTTCTATATTATTAGACAGTCTCCCCTCTTTAGGATATGGTATATTCATTCTGTCTATTGTCTTATACGCGTTAGTAAATTCATACCATCTTGGTGTAAGTAAAGCTTGAAGTATAGCCATTTGATCAGGAGGTATATGGTTAATATCAGAATACCCTGGCATTATCTGTGCCCCATCATTCTTATGAGTGCATCTATAGGTAATTTCTTTGTACCTACATATTCATCCCATATTTTATTATTGGCACCTGGCTCTACTTGTTCCAGCCCTGTTGAAAATTTCATTGGATTAGCTACTGCCCCTTTACCCATAATAGTATCTAGCATACTTCCTGCGTCTGGTGATCCAGCTTGTGGCGCACCGACATTCTTTAGCCCACCATCCATAGGCTTAAGTAGAGCTTGTAATAACATTCTAGGATCAATTGACTCATTCATATATGCACAACTTTAGTTGATGCGGGCATTATTAAATCTTGTAGTTTTCTTTAATGTATCTAACTCATCGTGAAGAACTATATTTCCGTCTCTAAATCCACTATCCTTCTTTCTAAGAAGAGTTCTAATGCGCTCTACATGTGTTGTAGAAGAATATGGCCTAGACATACAAGCGTACCTTATTTCATCCGGTGCGTGGTCTTCCCCTTCTTTAAGAACATCTTCTAAGTGGTTCTCATTGTGCTGTACTATGGGTAATGTTCTTATAGCATGGATACAATTATCCATGAAGAACATCATAGGTGTTATACCGTCTCCCTTTAATCGGGCTCTAAGCATATCCCAACCGCCTATTGTACCAGCTGTAGCAGCTCTCTTATTGTCGGCTTTCATTAGATTAATTCTATAGGGAGGATTACCCATTCTCTCGGCTATAGAGGGTCCGCTTTCCATAGCAAACATCTTAGGATCAGCTACTCGGTAGGCTATTCTTGCTTGCTCGAAATGGTTTCTTGGCTCTTGGGCTTCACGTAGACAAATACCCTCTGCTACTTCTTCAGCAGTGAGTTTAAGACCTATGTTCATGTTTTCGGTCGTAGAAACACTTTGAGCTTCAGCATTTCTGGAACCATACCATTCCCTGTATCGAATAATAGCACCTTTAGGAAGCGTAGTGATCTTAGTCTCTTCAGACTGCCCTTTGTAGAATTGCCACTGATCCGGTCTAACCTCAAGGCCGGCATCAAATTCGTCAGGGACCACTGCCCACCACCCAATAGAGAATGGAGTCGCTGTTCCCCAATCAATAGACATAAATCTTGTCCATTGTTTCGGTATCTGGAATGTTTTAATGACATGTTTTCGTGTATCCCATTCTGGAAAGAATGCCCCGAGCATTACATTCCAATCGCCCATCAACCATGCTTTTACGAGTTCCGCATTACCAGATAAATAAAGATTCCCGATATACTGAGCTGTATTAGTATAAGGATTATCAGTAACTTTAGATGGAATGAAAATTCTTTCTTTGTAGATTTTTTCATTGGTAAAAGGATTCTCAAAGAGCGTGGGGAGAATCTTCATTCCGAGAGGATCAGGGTCAATATAACGATTTTTAATCCAACTATGACCAGGACCGCCGGGATTTGCAGTAGCGATAAACCTGCTTGGAACAGCAGGATTCCTGCCAAGAGTAGCCATAAGCTTAAAAATGGGCTCAGGATTGGGGAACGTCCCCATCTCTTCCACATAAACTCTAGTATAACTGTGCCCTTGATAAGCCATCGCGTCATTGTCGCTCTCAAGGTATGCAAACCTTAATCTTGCTCCATTAGGAAACCGCCAGACTTTGTCTTGTTCGTTGAACTTTGCTCCGAGCGGGAAATAAAGTACTTTTGATCTTTCAACAAGCTCAACAAGTTGTGTACGTTCTCTGCGTACACATAACCCAATAGCGTTCTCCCCATAAAGATCGGCATGACTTGCCCATTCGCCAAGGACACCGTCGCTTTTTCCACCACCACGCGCGCCTCCAAATAGAGTCTCAAAGACTGGACAAGTTATAAGCCAGCTTTGAGGCCCGTCGTTTGGTTTCCAAACAGTTGTGTAGTTTATTTTAGTTTGTCTGGCGCTCATTAGGTCAACAGTTTAACCGCTCCTTCTAGTAGACCAATCCTAACCCCCATCCCAGGAAGCACGGTTCTCACTAAAATAAGAATAGCAACTAAAACCACTATGACCCAAACAATCTTCATTACGTTTTCAGGAATAACTATACCTAATTGTGAAAGCACCCAAAGAACGATATAGATAGCCAGTACCAGAAGGCACAAGCTAATCATTGCCATTACGATTGACTCTATCATTTTATCTCTTTCCGATTCGGTGCGCACCAGCTGTACCTGATAATCTTAACTTACCTGCACGTTGACCAATAGAATGTCCGTGAGTATTATGTGCTTTAGTTTTAGCTGGAGTTTCGCCGTTTATACTCATTCTTGGATACATATAATCGTAGAAACCCTCAGTATCGTTATGATTCTCGTAACAAGCTTTTACAAAGTTTTCTTGAGGGTTGGCGATGTCGATTGGTTTAGGATGAGATTTACGAGTTGCCATTGAAGCCTCTCTTTCTACTACATAAATATATGGCCCACTAAATAGGTACATATATCTGGTCATTTACTTCGTATGCCCCTTATGGGACGTATCAGCAAACTTACCTTGTTTACCGTGCCCGCCGGGCTGTTTAGAGTGACCTGCACCATGTTGACCACCGGCTTTGTCGGCATTAGATAGTCTAGATGTTCCGCCGCTGAATGTGGCGCCACGGCGAACATCAGTGCCCCCGCCACCACCCATTCTACTACCAAACCTACCTGCTCTTTCTCCAAGACAGTGCGCAGTACCTGCTTTCATTTGACCAGAAACAGGAGTATTACGGTGTGTACCGCCGCTGTTTTTTCCGTTGAACTGACCTTTACCGGGTTTAACTGGGTTAGTTGACATATTTATGCGCTCCTAGCTAGATTAAGTTCTTTATTAGCGTGTCTCAAAGCTTTGTCCCAATATGTGTATGCATCTATATTAGGATTAGCTAATTTTGCGTCTTTCTCTATGTTTCTTTCTAGACTAGCTACTCTGTTTTCCCAGTACTTAATCCTTGTTTCTTTATATAGGTGTTTATTATTAGCCTCTGTATCTTCTATTATTTTATCTTGTTGTTCAAATTTATTTTTATAATATAATTTATCTTTTTCTCTTTTATTTTTTCTGTCGGCCATACGCTGGATCATACGCTTATTTTGTTCGTCTTCACTTATATAGCTTAAATTTAATTTTACTTGGCTGTGAGGTAGTTCTTTTAGGTCTAATAATAAATGTTTATCTCTTGCTGTAGAATCATAAATCTTTTGGGTATTGGACGCCATTATGTTAGGAATAGTCTTAGCTAATTCCAAAGGTAGATCAGTGGGTTTAATAAACCAAGTCCAACCAAACTCTACAGGTACTTGTATTACTTCTTTGGCTAGAACTATAGACGGCAGTATGGCGCAAGCTATGCCACCACCTAGAAGTTTGAAGAACCCTCGTCTATTTAAGTCCATTGTTATATTTACACTCCACACAAAACCAAAATTTAAACTTACTCTCAGCGCCTTTCGGCGTTTCGTATTTAGTTTTACATTTCTTACACACTACTTCTTTAAGCACTTTCATATAATTCCATACGCTGATGTTGCTGTAGCTATTACACTCACAAAAGCTATCTCCATCCAAATGAAAGAGTTCTTAGCAAGGTTATCAAGAGGAACAGAAGTACCTCCAGGAGTTACAATAGTCATAGAGCAGCTTGTAATAAGAAATAATCCTCTATAACCTGTAGGAACACTTGCGCTCGCAACAGTGGATACACTAACTGTTATAAGTTTTAAATCACCTGCAATAGGTGTACGGTTTCTATCAAAAGGCATTGTATCTCTCGCTCTGCGCTGGGGTGCAACCGCTCGTGAGCCTAATGCACCATTCCGGGCTCAACATAATTATCTTCTTCGTACTCTGCTTCAACTACATCTTTAGTTACTTTAGTCATATTATTCTTGCTATGCTTAGTCATCTCTTCTAGAGACACTTTAGAGGCCCCTGTTGCTTTAGTCCATTCGTCGGTGGATTTCATTTGATGTGGCACACGCATTACATATCTATGCTCAACTTGAGATTTTACTTCTATAGACTCAAGTTTTGGAGATTGATATGGTGCTAGCTTATGTGCATAGTCAGCAGCTAGCTCTTGACATTTACGAAACTCTTGATAAAGTAGTTTAAGCTCAGCGTAGTTAGATTTTTGTTGCCCTTTAATACTATCTATCATTACTGCTAGGCATTGCTTAGCGCGGGTTTCAAAATTAACCATACCATCATAGAGAACATCCCTAGCGAGGCGAGTTCTCTCTGCAACCTTTAATCTTCTTTTATTTATTCTATACCTTTTAATTTTATCTACTCCTTCTGTGCTTGTAAGCACAACCAGTCGTAAAGTGAAAGAAGGCGGGGGAGCCAACGGGACAAGGGCAAGAACCTGTTTACTCTTAAACCGCCGCCTCCTTTCAGGGTTGACTTTCGGATAGAGGTATGATACAAGTCAAGCACGAATTTTTATCGCAAGGAGCGCATCAAATGACAAAGAAATTATTTACCTTTGAAGTAGATGTAGGAAAACTTCACGAAGAGTTTAAGAAAACCAACAAAGGTGTTCGCTCTAAGAAATTAGAGATGTTAACTATGTTGGCTCTTAGTGAGTTTGATTATTTAACTATTGGTATTGGTGCAGCGTTTGGAAATATACTTACAGAGAACCCTGATCCAAGGGCAGATGAAGTAAGTAAAAGAGTCTTAGAGACGGTTGGTATTAGTTTTGTGAATAATATAGAGATAAAGAATGTTAGTGAAGCTATACCAAATAAAGAGTAATTACTTTACTTCAGGCATAGAGACTGTAAATGGGGTAGTTACTACAGCTGCCCCCATTGTGTACTATATGGCAAGGGATAAATGGAAGATTGAGAAAGTGGTACAGTATTGTATGAAGAAGGGGTGGAATATAGCGGAGGTGAAGAAAAAAGATGTATAAGATTATAGTTATATATGATGATACTCATAGCAACGCTACTCTTAATAATGTTCCTATGTATAGAATATATACTAGAAATTATTTAAATGGTTGGAAAGCTTTATATAAATATGACCAAATAATAAATAGTGGAGTTAAGTTTCATAAGATAAGTTTAGCTAAGTTAAGTTGGACAGGATGGAGAGAACTTGAGAAATTTTCTCGCAATGTGGAAATGTGATTTTAGACCGTGTTTCTGGCTGGGGGGGTCCAGGGGGGGTATAGTACCATACCTTCTTTTCTAAAACGTTAATTTCCACACGAAAATAAATATATATGTTGCCCGAGTTGCATCTACATCGTAATACAATCTTAACCTATGCGTGCTCCGCATAGCTGCAGTCCACCAAGTTGTATATACAACTAAATGGTGCAATACTGGTGATTGCTCACCAGTTTGCTGCTCTTAGAAATTCCATTCTTTGTAATTATATACCTTACAAATCTTGCGCGCTTCTCTCTTGTTCTTCACATCAATCAATATGATTGTGCGCCCCTCCATATCTGTTACGTCAAGATACCACTTGCCGGGTTTGCCGTAAAGATGCGCGAGCATTGTATTTCTCCGTTTCTCGATCCTGAAATCAGTATAACCTAGTTGAGTTAATAATATATTACAACAAAGCGGGAACATAAGAGTTGTATATACCTGTATTAATAGAACATACCCAGAACATCACTATCACATCTTCGTTATCGCTGATATTTTACATAACAGATATTATGCGAATTGTTAGCAGTTGCGAGATCACAATTATTTTACTTGACATGAGTATTAATGGAAAAGCAATAAGTAATGAGTTGCTATAGGTTGTATATGCATTAAGAGAGTATTAATACATGGATTTGCAATTGAACGCTGTTTCCATTCATTATCTATCCGCCAGATATGTACCATGAAAATCGGGCTATCCTACAGGTAACTCGCCTTGTGGTTGTATATATACAATTACACGCTCCACGGGAAACTCTGTACACGTCCTGCCGCTTATCCGACCGATAGCCGTTCGATAGCTGTTCAATTGACAATTGCTGTAGATGGCTCTATATATGGCGTTTCGAGGTATCCTGTCGGATATGCCAGATAGACTACTATATCAATGTATAAGAATGTTAATACTATATACATCTTTCTTCCCCATACAAAGAGAGATTAGACCGTTCTATCTGGCATATCCGGCATGACGTACACGGATCAGTCGCGCAACTACAAGGATACATCATATGAGAAAGCTTCTAACAAATATACCTATCCCACCAAAAAAGCCTAGGCTAGACTTATCTGATTGGCAGGAGTTCTATACAATGCCAATTGGCTCTAGTTTTGAACTTACAGACATTACTGACGTACATCGCTGTCAAAAAATGCGCAACGTATTTAGGCACAAAGAATGGGAAAACCCAGAGCATAATTTCAAGCGCTTTGAAATATCTGTTAAACACAAAATGTGTTGGCGCGTTAAGTGATATTTAACTAATTGGGTGTATCTTCTTCTATACAACCAAGGAGAACTCCCATGGCATCCCGTCGTAAAAACCCCTCCAAAATATCCAAAGCCCAAGGCTATCTTGTGCGCCTATTCGCAGTAGAGTATGATCTACATGGTATGATTAACGCATATGGTCCTGATTTTGTCAAACTATTAGTCGACCAAATCGTAGCAGGCAAGATCGACTGCCGCCAATGTGTGGACCGCTGGGCAGCTGATGTATCCTTGTTTGGCAGCGCGATTGAGCTGCAATCTTGGTTTGAAAAACACAAAACCGAATTTACCATTTCTCAAGATGAGTGTGAGACACTATTCACTGAAACAGCCTAGCGCAGCTAGGCACGTATCGCGAAGCGATTAAGAGCTTAAAAGGGGAACTACAATGTCCTGGAACCGCAAAAACCGCATTAAGAACTATGACAAGCGCGACAACTATCTGATCCTTCAAATGATCGAGGCGCAACGCGACCTTGTCAAGGCCGACACGGCTGGCCAATTCGTGCCGACAATCATGCAGCGCAATTTCCTGCGTGATCTTGCATCGCTCGAAGCAAAGGCTAGAGCCGAATGGACAAAGTAAATTCATGAGCGGTCGCGCACCAGCGCGGAGCGAATGAAAAGGGGCAACAATGACAACAATCTCCATTCTATTATCCCGTAAATACAACATAGACAGTGCAACAATCAAAGCCTGTCTTGAAATGTATTTCTTGATGGGCGGAACACCTCACCATATCAAAGTATCAACTATTCACAGCTATCTTGCAATGCAGGGTTACGCCAAGACTAAAGGGAAATCAGATGTCTAGACTTACAGCCGCAAGTGTCATCAAAGCGATAGAGCGCCAAGAGCCAGAACTAGCTAAACTAGTCGTTATGGCCACTGCACAAAACGCGATCATGGACTCTATGCTCTGCACTACAATCGCCGCGTTCCTAGCTAATCTTGTTTGTGGCGCCAACGTCGCCATTGTTGTTGCTGGTGTTGTTCAACTAGCAATTTACGGCATCATAAGCTTTTCAGCCTATCGTTGTGAGAAGTTAGCAAACGGAGATGGGAAATAACATGGCCATGACACGTAAAGACTACAACAAGCTTGCAGATGCGATCTTTGACCAATTCAAGGAAGGCGAGCAATATTACAAGTTTGAGATTGCGCAGGCTATATCTAACGCTTTGCGCGGCACTAATCCACGCTATCAGTCTGATCGATTTTATCGCGCTTGCATGAATGACCGCACAGCAAAGAAGCCGCGCAAGCGTGCGCCAAAGCTTAGAGGCTACATTGATGCAAAAGGAGTAGCAGTTTCTTAACCCATCTCTGCTATCCTACGAACTGACCACGCCTAGATCGGTCGCGGCGATACAATCAGTCCCCCACGGGTTGTATCTCAAGCGCCTAGGCGTGGTCTCTCTGTTTTGACAACCGCTCGTATTTGTGTTATATACAAGGCTAACATAGAAAAGGGCACCAATCTATGTCAACCTATGACGGCCCATCTGATTACAGATCAGACTGCGATTGCGCGTTTTGCTGCGAGTATCGCACACGATTTGCGTCGCCACCACAATCAACAAACCAAAGAGATACTATATACAATGGTCCTGCGCCACCGAGCGAGCAACCATTAATTAAAGATGATATAATAACACAAAATAAGAATCCTATCTTAGCCCAAGAGATTTATACACAACTAACAACAGAAAATGAACTCAAAAAATTTAATGCGGCTTTAGATAAATTCATAAAAAATCAACTATACTTTTTACCTTTACCTTTGCAACCTAAGATTGAGCAACTAAATAACACAACTAAACAATCTTTAGTTGATTATAAATACTCCCCGCCCTATAATAAGAGCACAACACCAGTCGAGCGGTCGCGTCCAGGCGCGGAGCGAGACGATACAACGGGGGATAAAATGACCGGCTCGGAATACGTTCGCAAGCAATACGGGCAAAACTACAAGCATCTTCGCATGATGCTGCAATGTCTGTGGGAGGTCCAAAACACGCCTTACTATTCCCGTTTCGACATTGATGAGCGTTTTAAGTATAACGCTGGTGCGCTCGCAGCCTATCTGCAAAAGTATTTCCTTGAGAACGATCTAAACCAAGCACACAATATGGCGCGGTCGCGCTATAAAGTTGGCCGTCCGCAAGGCGCGCGCAACAAGGATAAAGTATTGGGGCAAGACGAGTCCAAGATATTTGATGATATGCTGCCGGAACTCCCCGACGACACTAAAGTAGAATATAACAATGGTACAACTGAGACACCTAAGCCTAATGGCCAGCCCGACATTAAGATGCAACTTGACATTTCACAGTTTGTTACTCATGCTTTGTTGCAATCTAAGAACTATGTCAACGGTGAACAACTAATTAAAGTTGTAGAAAACGTTGGAAGCGCGCTACGCAAATATATCGATGAGGAAACAGCTAAAATACAGTTAAAAGCGCCAACAATCATCGAACTAAAGCGCGTAGACCTGCCGCCGCTCAACATGGGCGTGCAGCATCGTTGCTTTCCTGCATTGGTTCAATTCGCCAGCGCCAAGCTTAGATCAGGTGCACATTGCAACATATGGTTGCACGGTCCAGCCGGTACGGGCAAGACTACAGCCGCAGAGAAGCTTGCCGAGGTGTTCTTTCCCGGCCAACACAAATACCGTTACAATGGCGCTATCGCAACAGCGTTCCAGCTGCAAGGCTTCATAAACGCCAATGGGCAATTTATGTCTACTGCATTTAGGGAAGCATGGGAGCATGGTGGCGTCTATATGTTCGATGAGATTGACGGCTCTATGCCTGATGCTTTGCTTGCGCTAAATGGTGCATTAGCTAACGGCCTAGCCTCATTCCCCGATAAGATGGTCCCCAGGCATCATCAGTGCATCATTGTAGCCGGTGCTAACACTTGTGGCATGGGTGGCACCGTGCAATACGTTGGTCGGTTCAAGCAAGATTTTGCCTTGACCAATCGTTTTGTGTTCCTGCATTGGCCATTAGACGAGGCTCTAGAGGATGCGCTGTGTGCCAACAAGACTTGGCTTGCTAGAGTTAGGCAGGTTCGCCGTAAGCTAGAAACCGGAAATTCATCTATTCAAGGCTATACTATCACTCCTAGGGCGTCGATCTATGGTGAAGCGCTTTTAGCGGCTGGTGTATCTCAAGAACTAGTTGAGCACGCCACACTAAAGCAGGGTCTTAGCGATGCGCAATGGAATATGATAAAGTAACCATGCGCGGTTGAGCCTACAGGCTTAGAGCGGAGAACATAAAATGCCTAGTATCCCAAGACAGTCACCAATAGAAGACGACTATGCAATGAGGTTTGAAAACCCAGCTGCATATGCTCAATGGCTTGAGACTATTCCTAGGGATATGGTTAGCGCTTGTGAAGGCTGGCAAGACAACTCATTTAGTGGTGGGGATTTTAATTCCGCAGTGTCTAGGCTTATTAATGGTGACACTAAAGGCTTGGAGCAAGCCGAAAAAATCATAGACAAGATGCGTGACGCCCACGTATTTACTCAAGGGCAACCTATCATTGTTTCATCTATTCAAGGGTATGTGCCTAACGTTCCAGCTGTTCTTATGGGGCATCCCGAGGATATGTTGGTGCGATCACACTCAGAAAATCAAGTAGAGACTACGCCTCTTAAGGTGTTCATAGAGACAACTGTCTCCGCTTCGCTATCGCACGCGGAGTTAATTAATCGTGGCGTAGCGTGCTTGGCCTTAGTTATGGCCTTGGGGATGCAGCGCCCTGTCGAGCTTTACGCTTGCAGTTTTGGTGATCCGGCCTATAATTCGCGCGTGTACGGCGCCATAGTGAAGCTTGACAGTCACCCCTTAGACCTAGGGCGAGCCGTGTACATGCTCACTAACCCCGCGTACTGTCGGCGCCTGATGTTTACCACGGTGCACGCTCAAGCAGACTATAGGCGAATGTCGTCTATTCCCTTCTGTCGCAATCGTCGGGACATTTGTGGTTGTGATGTTAACGATATCTTAATTGAAGGCGGTCATGGTGGCGATGAACTAATGCTGCGAGACCCAATCGCATGGGTTAAAACTATGTTAAAGAAACATGGCAACGTGCAGGTGGAGGCATAATATGGGATACAACGTAACAATTACTTATTTTGATAGTACAACTACAAAATTTTTTATGTTGTACTTAGGCGATTTTTCTAATGAAATATTTGGCAGAAACCATGACTCAATAAAATTAATACTAATTGAGAGTTGCATATAACATGCCCACACAAGACACAGTTAACCAAATTAAAATGTTTGCGCTTCAAAGCGCAAATATTAAAACTTATTCAAAGTCTGATGTGCTATGTTTTGGGTGGCTGCCGGAGCTTAATCTATGGCGTCTCATGCACCAAGTGGACGGTATACCTATGGTAGTTCTTGAGGCCAGTAAGCGTGACGGTGAAAAACTATTAGATCAAGCGTTCACCAACATTGAAGTCAGTGGTATGCGTCTGTTAATAGTTGTAGATAACAAGGCGATGAAGTACTAGTCACTCCATAAGCGGTTGCGCAACAGCGCAGAGCGAATGAAAGGAAACAAGATGTATATAGTAACTCTCGGCGTTCTCAAAGGTAAGCGATATCTTAACATCTGGGAAGATGGCTCCCATTGGGAATGGGTCACTGCCTTTAAGCAAGCAACAAGGTTTAAGACGTATGTTGAGGCCAAGGACGCACTGCGCCTAGCTGTGGCACGAGATAAAATATCAGATGCAACTATATATGGGTATTAACAACCAGGTTGATCCTACAGGATCAGAGGTAAGTAAATGAAAAGTATTGTTACTTCTTTTACTATTGGTGCGCTATTCTCTAGTGTGGTAGGCTTAGCTGTTGTATATAAGCTTACCAAGGGTCCACACATGCCAGTGAGCGAGTGCTTAGTGGCACTAATAAGATAGGAGTAACACTATGACTATTTCAGATAGACCGACACCAGAGCAAAACTACCAAATAGACACTCTTGTAAGAGCTATTAATGCTTTGTTCTCACTCGCTAAGACTGAAAAAGGAATAGCTATCACTGCACTCGGAGAAGTAATGATATATAGCTTTACAACTATGCTTGATAAGGTATCTCCAGAAGAAGCAAAAACACTTCTTAGTGGTTTTATGAGGCTGATAGAGAAGCAAGGTCTAGAGACAATAGATGTATATGTTAAAAAAGCATCTACTAAAAATGAATTTACTGAAAAAGTGAACCCTGTAGTAGCCGCCTTCAACAAAGGGAAGTTAAGCTAACTACGACTGGTCGGGCCTACAGGCACGGAAGGAGTAAAAACAATGTCAGATGACGTATTCGACCTAATAGGCGCAGATGTAAATACAACTGTAGAGGAACAGTTCTATCAGTGGTTAATTTCAGATAAACATCCTAAGCTCTATAACTGTGAGTATTGGCTTAAACATCAGTTGTACATATATGAACATGTTAGTGAGCACTATTTGCTTACTAAACCAGTGGGCACTGCAAGAGTACAAGTATCAAAGCAAGAATTAATTAGAGTTCTTTTAGTATATTATTTTTATATGCACTATTTGCCTAAGTTTGAGCGCACAGATGGTCGCTTAGCCTGTGACATGGATAAATTCTTGGACCTAGTGATGGGCAACCCCGACATCAAAAAATATTTGCATCCAGCACAAAACCCTAGTTGACACCCATAGAGATAGAGAGTAAGGTGTTTCATTAGTTCATGAGCGAGAGCGAATGAACATTAACGGAGAACCAAAGGAGAACATTATGGCTGAGACTTCTAAGCGTGGTAAGGGTCCGGTTTCCGTGACCTTTGTCGATGACAAGGGCAAGGGCGATGCGCGCCGTGTTCCTGAGACTGTGAGTGCAATTCGTGTCACCGACACTAAGGGCGCCTACAAAGACTTCCCCGTGAACAAGATCAATCCTTCTATGCTTGCGCGGTTCGCCGCGTATGGCATGGCCAGCCGCGTCAAGATGTTCGTTACTCATAACATCGAAGATGGTCCGGCACTCGATCTTGCATCGCAGCTGATGGCAGACTTTGCCGAAGCCAAGATGTATGCCCGCGCGGAAGGCACTGGTGAGCGCAAGGGTAAGGTGTTCGATCCGACTATCTATATCGAGGCACTTAAGCTTGCTCAGACCGAGATGTTCACTAAAAAGGTGAAGTTCCCGGCTGGTCACGCCAAGGCTGGTGAGCTTGTTGCTGCTGCTGCACCTACCGATAAGCAGCTGAACGACAAGCGCACTGCACTGGTTGCTCTCCCCGGTAAGGAGCGCACTGCTGCACTCGCCAAGCTCAACAAGAACCCTTACTACGCCAAGCATCTGAAGTTGCTCCAGGCTAAGAATGTGGACACTTCGGACGCTGACGCGCTGTTCTAAACATTCCTCGGATACTTACCCCGAGTAAACTTGTTTGGAGTGAAAGGCCCTAGAGTAATCTGGGGTCTTTTGCTATTAATAGAGAGCACTCGTGCTCCTGACGTTGATTATAGGGCTGATAAAGGGCGCGGGCTAGAGACCCCTAACGCTTTTATGTACTCTCGTAAGGAGTATATAATACAAATCAGCCGCCCCGTCACTAGGGGGAAAACCGGGTATGGGTGCACACCTACTCGAGCAACGTCTACTATCTTTAACTAAGAAAGGGCAATCATATGCTAGGACTAGGTGTGATCCTGGGCGTTCTATGCCTGGGGTTTCTTGGCGTGCTTGTATATAGAGCGTATGAGCAACGTAGCGACAAACTTAAGTCTCTAGAACAAAGGGTAGCTAATCTAGAAACACAAGCATTTCTGGACAAAGGAAATGGAGTAGATAAACAATGACAAGACAAAGGGCTTACGCACATCCACAAGACGACGAACCAACACAAGGAGAAACTTCAATGCCGTTTAAGACTATATCAGCAGCTATCGTAGGCTGTTTATTGCTAGTGTTGTTTTTTTCTACTTACTACACAGTAGAAGAGTACGAGAACGCAGTTGTTACGCGCTTTGGCGCGATATCTTCTATTGAAGGTACTGGTTTACATTTCAAGATGCCTATTGTAAACTCAGTGCACTTCATCAGGACAGACGTACAAAATATTCGTCCCAAGAAAGCAGTGAATACTTATACTATTGACAATCAAGAGATAGATATTATATACGACTTGTTCTATCGTGTGCCCAAAACTCAAGAAGGTCTCAGGTTTATTTGGGTGAACGTACAAGACTACAAGGAACGCTTACAGGCTCTAGCCGAAGACAGGTTAAAGGCTGAAATGGGTAAGATTAACACCCAACACGTAGCAGAACAAAGAGCAAAAGTAAGAGATACTATCTATGCAGTCATTAAAGAAGGTGCAAGCTCTCTTGGGCTAGAAGTAACTGCTTTCTTTTTGACTGACCTTGAGTACGCCACTACATTCAAAAAAGCAGTATCAGACGCAGCCGCAGCAAAGGCTAACGTAGAAACACGTACTCAAGAACTAGAGCAAGAACGCAAACGTGCCGAGGCTGTAGTAGTTAAAGCCAAGGGTGAAGCCGATGCCTATCTACTAAACCGCGAAGCAGAAGCCAAGGGCATAGAACTAAACGGTAAAGCAAATGCAGCTGCTATTGAGGCTCAAGCTAAAGCGCTTGCACAAAACTCTAACCTAGTAGACTTGCGTAAAGCAGAGAGATGGGATGGTAAGCTCCCGGCAACTATGTTATCTAATGTAGTGCCATTCATGGGAGTAGACCAAACCGGCATAAAAAAGTAATGCAACTAAGTCCTAGGCAAGACTAAAACTGCCTATTTTATTCTGATCCAAAAGTTGCATATACCCTATTGACTCACGATAAAAAATCGCCTAAAAAGGCGCCTATGAGCCTCACCCTGCAAGCGTGGCTGGAAGCCTCAGAGACGACCTACAGCGCCTTTGCCCGGCAGGTGCCCTGCCACCCATCCCACATCCGAATGATCGCCCTAGGCCGCTCTAGGCCCATTTACGAGCTTGCCTGTCGCATAGAGCGCCTGACCGATGGGCAAGTGCTCCGCACCAACTGGTTCCCCCCTGACGATAAGCCCGAGTCAAAAGACATAGATGGATTAATTTAATGCTAAACCAAGAGCAACTACGTATACAATCAATCTTTAAATCTTTCTTTGAAGCGCTAATGACAGACGCCACAACTAATGTTGGCTGCGCTGTAAGAATACAGTGTGATCTACAATTAGGCATAATGGACCAAGACAAGAAAGAAAAAGCTTTGAGTTATTCTAAGATAATGAGTGAAATAATACAAGTAGTAGAGAAAGAGCAAAAGAAGAAAGACCTAGAGAAATTTGGTCCAACAGGGATACTAGCACAATGACAACCGCAGAAAAAGTAGAGCATAGAGGAAGATGCTTAAAACTAGCTTTGGAAATACATGATACAAAGGGCAATTACTCTCTGGGCGGTATGGATAGACCAGCACCTATAAACTCACAAACTATATTAGACACGGCCGCTAAATTATTTAAATTCGTAGAGACAGGTAAAACTAAATGAAGTGGTTTTTTACTTCACCTAAGAAAAAAGAGCCAACACACTTCTTTACTTGTGAATGTGAAGTATGTATAAGATATATAATATATGGTGGGGCTGTTAGATGAATATTTTAATTACAGGTGGCACAGGTTCGTTTGGACAAGCATTGACTGAAAAATTGCTTAGTGGCAATAAATATCAGAAGATAGGAATCTACTCAAGATGTGAACATAAACAAGAGCAAATGAAGAATAGATTTAAAGATGAAAGGCTAAGATTCTTCATTGGTGATGTAAGAGACAAAGAAAGACTGGCACTAGCTATAAGAGACTATGAAATAATAGTCCACGCAGCTGCTTTAAAAATAGTTCCTTCAGCAGAGTATAATCCATTTGAGTATATTAAAACTAATGTACTTGGTGCGCAGAACCTAGTAGACTGTTGCGTTACTCCAGCTACATCCTATGGCGGTATTTTATCACTGAAGAAAGTAATAGCACTCTCTACCGACAAAGCTGTGCATCCTATTAATCTCTACGGCGCAACTAAACTATGTGCGGAGAAGATATTCAATGCTGCAAATAATATTAGAGGACCCCATGGTCCTAAGTTTAGTGTTGTTCGTTATGGTAATGTGGCCAATAGCAATGGTAGTGTCATACCATTGTTTATGCAACAAATAAAAGAACTAAAACAATTAACCATAACTGACGATTCTATGACTCGCTTTTGGATAACCCTAGACGAGGCCGTTAACTTTGTGTTACAGTGCATAGAGCGCATGTATGGCGGGGAGACGTTTGTTCCTGACATGCCAAGTTTCAGGGTTAAAGACCTCGCCATGGTTATGATGGGTAACTATCCACCAGAGAAACAATGGTGCGAAGTAATAGGTATTCGTCCAGGTGAAAAGCTCCACGAAGAAATAATAACACAAGAGGAGCTACAAAATACAGATTATGACCCCACAACTAAAACATATATAATTAATCCACCTCAGTATGAACACAATGGCGCTGAGTATATGCAAGAACTACAAGGGAAATCATTTACTTCTAATGGGTCTTTCACTAAGATGCTAAGTGAGCAAGGGCTCAAAGAAGAACTAATTAAACTAGGAGTACTATGACAGCGTACTATATACAAGGGAACAGAATCATCTGGCTGGAGGATACCATGAAAAGGGCAGATCGCGAAGAGACTAGAGTACACCAAGCAAAAATAAGAATAGTCATAGATGCAGTAGAAGACACTTTGCACTATTTTAAAGGCAAAATAATTACAACTAAAATGATTGGTTTAATTACTTCTTTGTCCGTGCTTCCTAGCCAGCTTAAAATATATGAGCAAGAGCTAGAAGAGTCTCTTAAATATAAGCCACGCAAAAGAAGGAAGAAAAAATGAAAATACCTAAGCAAATAATAGATATCATAGCTATTATTGCTTGGTGCATAACTGGAATACTTATAGGTCTCTTATACTGGTGGTTAAAATGAAAAACCCTTTCTCTGTAGTCAAAGACTTCGAGGATGCTGTAGCAGAGTATACAGGGGCACCGTACTGTGTAGTTGTTAATAGTTGTACTAATGCGCTGTTCTTGTGTTTAGAGTACCATAGTGTAAGAGCTAATTATCCATATACAATAGAGATACCAAAACATACTTATGTATCTGTGCCTATGCAAATAATGCATGCAAGATATAAAGTAGCATTTAGAGACGAAGAATGGAGTGGGCTATATCAATTAAAACCATTAAATATATGGGATGCTGCGAGAAGGTTTACCAGCGACATGTGCATCAGTATGGCGAAAGGTAACTTAACTAAAAAAGGCTATGTTTGCGTATCTTTTCATTGGTCTAAAATACTAGGTATTCAACAGGGTGGTGCTATTCTACATAATGACAAAGAGTTTGATAAATGGGCAAGGCGCGCTAGATTTGATGGTCGCACAGAAGGGGTAAGACCAAAAGAAGACGATATTAAAGAGTTGGGGTGGCATATGTATATGTCTCCAGAGATAGCTGCCGAGGGTTTAGTGAGATTACATCACTTACCTAAGAATAACCCAGACTTACCTAACGATGAGTATCCAGACCTATCTAAATTGGACATCTTTAAATGAAACTATCTCGAAGACATGCAATAGGTACAATGATAGGTGCTGGAGTAGCTGGTCCTAGTATTATACAAGGGCAAGTAAGGGATGCTTCACAAGAGCTAGGTAAAAATATTCCAATGGCAAATACTGTAGCGGGGTATGCAAAAGATTCTCCAAAAGTAGACCCTTTATGGCATTCAAATAGAATAAACCAATTACAGTCTGTTATAGAGGGTAACTTTAATGCGTGGCAACAAAGAGAACTAGATAGCTTTTATATAGAGCCTTCTACTGATCCTAATATACTTGGATTAAAATCTATATCTGAGTCTCATAAACTAAGAATGATAGCTCGCGCTATGAGAGAAAGAAAAAAGAACGATTGGATAAGAAACGCAAAAGAGCAGCTAAAAGAAATGCTGAGGTTTGAATGAATTTCTTGGGCAAAGAAATAGGCAAGAATAAATACCCATTTATAGTGGCTGAGCTTAGTTGTAACCACGAGGGCAACTTACAACAAGCTAAAGATTTAATTAACGCTGCCAAAGAAGCAGGCGCAGATGCAGTAAAGATACAAGTATATACACCAGAGGATATGACTATAGATATAGATAATACCTATAATAACCCAGATTTTGCTATTAAAAATGGTCTTTGGAAAGGTAATACTCTATATGACTTATATACCAAAGCTCAAACAAACTATGAGCTAGCTGCGAGAATGTTCGAGTATGCTTCTTTCATTGAAATACCTATATTTGCATCTGTGTTTAGTAAACAAGGGATAGAGTTCTTAGAAAAACTAGGCTGCCCCGCTTATAAAATAGCTAGTTTTGAATTAGTAGATATACCATTAATACAAGAGGTAGCTAAAACAAATAAACCAATAGTATTATCTACAGGCATGTCTACAGATAATGAAATATGGGACATAGCACCACATATAGAAAACAGAAAAATTATTTTTCTTCATTGTGTTAGCGCTTATCCTACAAGATTAGAAGAGTCTAATTTGTGGCGTATAAGATGGTTAAATGAAAATACAAATGAGTTAATAGGCTTTAGCGACCATACAGAGGGCCTCCTAGCCGCACAGATCGCTTGCGGCATGGGGGCTTGTATGATAGAGAAACACTTGTACACGGGCAACTCTGCGTCTGAGGACGCAGTTTTCTCACTTACTCCAACCGCCTTCAAGTTTTTCGTGAAGGCTTGCAGAAGGGCAGCGGAGGCAAGTTTTGAGACAACCTCAATTGAAGAAGGATATTCCAGACAATTTAGGAGATCACTCTATGTGGTTAGAGATATTACAGAAGGAGAAGAATTTACTGCGCATAATATACGTTCTATTCGTCCTAGCTACGGGCTTCCTCCTAGTATGTATGAATCTATTTTGACTAGAAAAGCAAGTATGGACATCAAAGCAGGAACGGCACTCAAAGAAGAGCACCTAAAATGAATAAAAAAGGATTAGAATTAATGGAAGCAGCATATGCAATAAAATCTATTCACGTAGATAAAGTACACTGCATATGCAAGGGGCCAAACGCACGTATTACTTTTATGGAAGAAGTGCCAGAATTAGATAACGCTATACCCAGAGTATCCATAACTATGGCTATAAATGACTTCTTTGAGACGGTACAAATGTTAGGAGGGGTAGTTAAACAAATTCAAGAACAAAATAAACCTAAAGAAGAAACATCACAACCGCAAGAACCAGAACAACCTAATCCAGAGACAAAACACTGATGGAAAACGTATTTGATTTGATTGAAGAGGACCTATCAATACCTTATAATAGAAATAAGGTATGGTACGATAAACATGGAAAAGAATATGCTGCTAGATATAGAAAAGAAAAATCACATATAAAAAAGAAAGTAGCTAAATCATATTATGATAGGCATAGAGATAGACTTATAATTGAGTCCAGAAAAAATTATGAGAAAAGACGAAAGGCTAATCCAGTATTGGTAATAAACAGCGCTAAGAACATGCATTTAAAAAGAACATATGGTATCACTTTGGATGATTTTAATAGAATATCAAACGAGCAAAACAATAAATGTAAAATATGTAGAAAAGAAACTAAATTATTTGTAGATCACTGTCACAATACAAATAAAGTACGAGGACTAATATGTATTACATGCAATACTACTCTAGGGCATTATGAGAAACACAGAGACGCCATAGAGGAGTATATAAAATGATCTTGACCTACTGCAAAAAATGCTTATATAATAACTTAAAACCTGATCTTACTTTTAACGATCAAGGAGTATGCAGTGCTTGCACTGCCTTTGAGGCACGAGAGGATATAGATTGGGCAAAGAGACAGAAAGAATTTACAAAAATAGTAGAAGAAGCGAAAGCCAAAAAGAAGCAATACGATTGTATTGTACCTGTATCCGGTGGAAAGGATTCACACTACCAAGTTTTAATGGCGTTACAGTATGGGCTGCGCCCTCTTGCTGTTACTGCAACGACAGACCACGTAAGCGAGTTAGGCCATAAAAACCTAGATAATATATCTCAGCTAGGAGTAGATCATGTCCATGTCACATGTAATGGAAGAGTTAGAAAAAAAATCAATGCGTACACGCTTAGAGAGATTGGGGATATATCTTGGGCGGAGCATGTTACTATTTTCTCTATTCCTTTTAGGGTTGCTACTTGGCATGATATTCCGCTTATAATATATGGAGAAAACCCACAAAATGAGTATGGCGGTCCTGATGAAGAGACGCAAAAAACATTTACTCTGGATCAAAAATGGTTAGAAGAATTTGGTGGATTGAACGGTCTAAGAGTATCAGATATCATAGATCAAAAGATAGCCACCGAACAAGATATGTTACTTTATACTTACCCCAAGTTAAAGAAAGACTCTGTAAAGGGAGTATTCTTAGGGCAGTTCTTTCCTTGGGATGGCGCCACAAACGCCGAAATAGCATGTAATAATGGATTTAAAACAGCCTACGGCCCTGTAGAAGGAACAGGTTATGACTATGAGAACCTTGATAACCTTCAAACTGGTATTCATGATTACTTTAAGTACCTCAAGTTTGGTTTTGGCCGCTGCACCGATATTGCATCCAATCACATCAGAAGAAAAAATATTACAAGACGTGAGGCGAAAGAAATTGTGGAACTGTACGATGGCCGATACCCTTCCACTTACCTTGGTGTGCCCTTGGAAGATGTTCTTGATAGAATAGGGGTAAGTATAGAAGAGTTCGTGGAATTATGTAATCATTGGGCAAATAAAGATTTATTTGATACAAGGGATATTAAAAGACCTCCTAGGGCTATGTTTAGGAGGGACTTAAAAAATGCCTGATGATGTTATGATTCAATTAGCCGATCCTGAAAGGCTAAAAGGATATAAAAACGACGACGATGAAAATAGTTATAATGTAGGAATTATGTTAGCTGATGCTTGTCATCTTTTACTTACAGACAAAGGTATAAAAAGAGGAAAAGCAGAAATATTGCAATTAGTAGAAGATACTATAGATAGAGTACAAATGTACACAGAAAAGAAATTTATATGACTCTTAAGCACCGTATCATACCCACTCTATTATTTAATGGTGATCTTCAATGTATTAAGCCTATTTCTTTTGGGCGACCTTATCGTAAACTAGGCCCAATGAGTCAATACATAAAGGTCATGGAAAGGCGCAACGTCGATGAGATTATTTTGTTGGATATCGAAGCAAGTGCTGAGCGACGGGAGCCACGAGGTGAAAAAATTAGGGAACTTACTCGCGGTCTTTTTGCTCCTATTTGTTATGGTGGTGGCATATCTACATTGGAGCATATTAAAATTTGCCTCGCTAATGGGGCAGATAAAGTAGCCATATGGTCAGGTGCAAAAATAATAAAAGAAGCGGCAGAGAAATTTGGCAGCCAAGCTATAGTTGGAGTAGTGACACATCCTAATGTCACAGCCCATGCAGCCGTTATATCTTCAGCCATGGAGATGCTTGGAGCAGGAGAGATACTATTAGTAGATAGAGAATTAGACGGTACTACTAAAGGGTATAATTTAGATACGATAAAAGAAGTATCTAAAGATATATCTGTACCTCTTATAGCCTGTGGTGGTTGCGGCAACATCGCACATATGCACGCTGCAATAAAATCAGGCGCAAGTGCAGTTGCTGCTGGGAGTATGTTTTTGTATACAGAAATTACGCCAAAGATGTGCGCAGATGTGTTACATGGTCAATTCAGAGTTCCGGTGAGGATACATGCCTAAGTGGAATACATACTATAAACCAGGCATTTATGAAATTATATTTACTTCCTTTAGAAATAGGATTGGCTATTACTTAGATAATAATATAAACATTAAAGTAGAAGATTTACCATACTACGCTAGAGAAGTAGATAAAGAAATACAAAGAATAATGAAGACAAGAGATATTCCTGTGAATGAACTAATAAACGAAATAGAGAAACAAATAAAATACACAGAGAGTAAATATGCCTCAAGGTCAAATAATTCGCTTACAACCAAAGAAGCCCTCTAGACAAAAGATAGGGGTAATAGTCCAGGCGAGAATGACCAGTGTAAGATTCCCTGGTAAATCTATGGCGCTCCTAGCTGGTAGGCCAGTTATAGAGCATGTCTTGGAAAGAGCCAGAAATATTCGAGCCAACAAAGACTACGACACAGAAACAATAGTGGCAGTACCAGACACACCCGATAGCGAAGCCATCATCGCTCATGCTGATAAAATGGGAATATCTAATTTTTGTGGAGATGAATTAAATGTGCTCAAACGATACTATGATTGTGCATGTTTTTTCAAGTTTGATTATATTGTTAGGGTTACAGGTGATTGTCCTTTCATTGATCCCAGGGTGGGCTCTGAGGTCTTACAATTACTTTTGTGGAGGAAGCTTGACTATGCTTCTAATATTTTCCCTAAACGTACTTATCCCAAAGGGCTAGATGTAGAGGCTTTTACTATGGATTGCCTAGAGGCAGCATACAAGATGGCTGATGCACCCTATTTTCAAGAACATGTTACACCTTGGATGCAAAGCACTAAAGAAATAAAAAGGGCAAACGTACAACAAAAAGAAAATATGTGTCATCTTAACTACTGTGTAGACTACCCAGAGGATATATCTAGGTTAGAGAAAATACTAAAAGAGCAAGGTAAAGTAAATGAACAAGCAAGTTGAGCTGTGGCAAGGTCCATTTGGGGACTTATACCAAGACAGAAATAAATTCACAGACGAAGAAGTAGCTTTAAGGTTATCTTTTTGGGACAACGTATTTAAATCTATCTATTTAAAGTGCGGAGATATTCCCAAGAGCGTCTTAGAAATAGGTGCAGGTCAAGGGCAAAACCTAGCTGCTTTAAATAAACTCTCTATGGGCATAGAGAAACAAATAGAGTTGTTTGCTACAGAGTGCAACGACAAAGCTAGAACCCTTCTCAAAGAGAACGTGCCTAGTGTAACGCTCTTAGCGCAGCCAGAGACAAAGGTAGCTGATTTAGTTATAACTTACGGTGTAATGATACACACTCACCCGGCGCATCTTAAACAACTAATGAGAGATATATACAATTCTTCCAAGAGATGGATAGTGTGTGTAGAGTACTTCGCCCCTGAGACAACTAATAAACTATACCATGGCGAAAAAGACGCTCTTTGGTTAGACGACTACGGGAGTCACTTTATTGATAATCATTCCTTAAGAATTATAGGGTATGGTTTTTGTTGGAAAAAGACCACCATGCTTGATAATGTAACCTTCTGGATCATGGAAAAACGGAGAAAATGAACTAATGGTGAATCATCCTGACGGCGGCATGTGGACTGAAGCAGATATAACTATCAATGGAATAAAACTAACTTTTGGACAAGCTATGTCATTAAGGGTAGCCATTACAGATTTTTATTCACAGATGGAAGAGCCAGACGCTCTAGGTGGAGATGAGCATGGTTTAAAAATGGCCCAAGGGTATCACGATAGATTAAAAGAGGTACTTGCTCTAATATCTGGAGGCACGAAATGACCCAACTAGCTCTTATTGGTATATACGACACACCCACCCCAGAACGTCATATGTACGAGAGGTTTTTATATAACCTTCTTAAGGATCGTAAACCATGGGAGAATATTTCTCATAAGAAGATGCCGACTTACGACGAGCACGTAAGTTTTGTGAGGAGTAAACCATATAAAAAATGGTATATCATAGATTATAAAGGCCCAGTAGGGGCTATTTATCTAACTAAGCTCAACGAAATAGGTATATTCATAGAGAGATACAACCAAAAGAGAGGATTTGGCTCTAAGGCGCTAAATATGCTAATAGAAGATACTCCAGATGTAGAGTATTTCTTAGCTAACATAGGCGCATTTAATTCTAGGAGCTTGGCTTTCTTTTGTATGAAAGGATTTAAGTACTTAGGCCAAGACTATGATGAAAACAATAAACTCTTACAGTATGTATATAAATACTCTAACCCAGCGTTTGTTTTACCAAGAGCACACTCACCATGCGATTAATTATCTCGCTTTACGAAAGAGTATCTCTGTGTTATACTGCGATAATGAAGCGAAGAAAGAAGCATAGACACCATCGTCATCATCATCATCATCATCACCACCACTGCTTCCCATCGTATATACGTTTTACCATCTTAACCCGAGATGGCTACGTATCTACAATAGCAAAGGATAGAATACTCATGGATACCCAAGTATCATTAGGCCATGTCATCAACATGGTAATTGACTTTTTGGACCAGAACGGCAACCCGATGCTGACTCCGCAAGTTGTGGATAGCCCGCCTATTTGGTCTAATACTACTCCTGCAACTGAGACTCTTGTTGCATCTGCTGATGGCCTTCAGGCCGTAGCTACTCCGGTAGCTGATGGCGTAGATACCATTAGTGTTACAGCCATGGTCGGTGGCAAGCAGTTTGGCGCAACGTTGAATGTAAACGTCGCCCCTGCGCCGCAGGTTCTTAGCTCTATCGTAATCACCCCAACTGTAGTCTAACCCCAACTTAGAAATAGCCTTGTTAGATTAAACTCTAGCAGGGCTATTTTTCTTTATTACCCAAGTATGAGTAGCAACTAAGCCAAATATTGTAGCGACAAACACTGCACTCATAAACCAATGAGTCATAGGCTCATATTTTAGAGTAAGCATATCTCTAATGCAAACTACACCAAGTATTATATTTATAAATACTATAGTCCAGCTAGTAAATACCCACAAAGCCATAGTTGCAATAGACGCCATGTCTCTTTCAGGCTGTACATACATCACTTGTTGCTGAGTATGTTCTGGTGAATCTATTACTTCTCTAATACGAAAATGGTCTCTTGGGGCGTCAGTCATCGAATAAACTCAACTCAGGTTCGTTTATCTGTTGCACTATTTCTTCTTTAGTCAGTCCTGCGTCTTCTTGGGCTTGTTGGATCGCGTTTTCAAGTTCTAAAACGCGCTCTTCCCAATCACTGTACTCTCTTTCTAAACGGTTAAAATGAGAGATGATCTTGCGCCCTTCCTCCCTCACCCTATCGATGCCTGCCTTGAGGTCGTCTATCGTCTCGTAGGTCGCCATGGATGCCCCGCTAGCGTCTGGATCGGCCTAGGATGCGTAAGGAGTGGCAAGCCGCCTTGGACCTTGTGGGGAAACCCCTCTCTGCCTGCGTGGTCCCCTGCGGCTCGCCTAGCGCGGCTCAGCGCTCGGCAGAAGGGCATCCTAGCACTCAAAGGTTAATAATGTCTAGTGCTTGGTAAAAATATAAAACAACGCGCTAACAATAGCTGATATAGTCCCAGCAGCTGTGATAATTTGTAATACTACTCCAAAAGTTAAATTAACTCCTTGCGCCTTACCTATTAAAGACGCCAATTGTTGTTCTGTTAGCTCTATTCTTTTAGAAAATACCTTATCTAAATCTGTTATTTTTTGGTTAGCTGCATCAAACCTAAAATCAGATTGTACCTTATCAGCAAAGTTCTTTTGTTGATCCATCATTGCTGCGCGTATTTCATTAGATGCTTCAGCGCGCTTATCTGCCGCTGATTCGGCTTTAAGAATAGCTTTTTCAGAAGCTGCCATAGCAGCATTAATAGCCTCCCGTGCGGCAGAGAGAGCAGCATTTACTGCCTTCTCTGCCGCCGCAAAACGTTCATTGATAGATACTTCTTTTTCTCTTAGTATGTCAGAGAAGTACTTCTCAAACAGAGCCATCCTGTTATTAATATTTTCTATAGTAGTTCTTAACTCTATAGAGGACAGTTTTTGAGGTTCTCCTGGCTCCATTAATCTCTCCTATTAGATTTTTACTCCAAATAACCTAAAGATCATTGGTAGAACACCAGTAAGAACTTCTAAAGGCTGTTCCTCGGGAACATTAGGAGCTACTGGTTTAGGTGGGGCTACTTTGTTCTCGATCACATCTTGCTTCATGAATAATTTCATCAAGGTTTCTTTGAAGAAAATAGTGATACAAGCAGTTAGTAACACAGCTACGTTGTTATCTTTTAAGAACTGTAAGATAACAGGTACATAAGGCTGAAGTAAGTCAAAGTTAAATGAACCTAATAGACTGGCGCTAGCTGTAGCCACACCGAAGATACCAGCAAGCCATTGGACCCAATTAGTCCACCAGAACTTACGGGACACAACAGCCATTTCTTTGTCTGTGGGTTCTGGTATAACAGCTTTAGGCGCTTCGATAGCTATTACTTCAGGCGTAGGCTCTGCTACTTTCTCTTGTGTCTTAGTAAGAATAGTCTTTAAGATGGCCATACAGCCTTGCTGTACATCTACTACGCTTGCATCAAATACACCATCCGATACGTACTTACCGCTTATGTATTGGTTTGTGCCTGCCCAAAGATAAGCGCTAGGTACTCCATGCATTCTATAACCAAAACCGTTAAACTTTTCGCTGCTAAAGGCTATTTGTTCTATGCTCCAATCCTTGATAGAGGTATAGCCCATCATAGTAAGGGCATCAATAGCGCTTTCTTCAAACGTAAAAGGTGGATTACCCTTAACAGGCCTTCCAGCCGGAACATGATATGTTCTACCAGAGAGAGGATCACCGTTATGTAAATGCCTATTAAAGTTACAGGAACTCTCTCTAAGATGTAAGATACCTATAAAATACCAAGGTATATTGGTTACGTTTTGTAGCCGTGTATATACATCTCTACCAGCGATGACTTTATCTGCCTCTTTTGTTATTGCTGCTAATCTAGCAGGGCTAATTACCATCCCTGTCCACTTGCGAGTATAGTCACTTTTCAGAGCTTCATACGTATAAACAGCCATTTGTCGTTCCTTTGTTATTGCCTAAGATAGGCGCCAAATCCTGTAAATGTTGCACTGATACTAAGCACGCATCCTACTGACGATTGTCCAAGAGGAGTTAGAAAGTTATAGCCAAAAGGCATTTGATACCCATAATTTACAGTAACCATTAATGGTTGAATAGTTCCTATAGAAAGAACTAAATTTTGACCTATAATTGTTGCAGCACCGTTTAAACCTAAGCCAGCACCCATTGCTGATCCATTTGTATCATTAAACAAGGAAGCGAATAAAAATGCTTGGGAAAATTCATCGCCATGAGTTATAAATTCTATTCGTTCTGCGCTGTTAAATTCTGTCATAGATGTAGCGGTAGTAGTTCTAAGAGCTATTAATGGAGCCCTTTGAACTGGTTTAAGTGTTCTATTATAATAAGATGCGCAGAATCTCTGTGTAGCGCTATCTACAAAAGTACTTCCAGATGTTGTATATATCATTCCTACATATGTTCTTGATTGATCTCCTGATTTAATAAGTTGACCATAGGTGCCTGTGCTAAACGCAGTCGATGAACTAAACTCTAACGCAATAGCGGCTCCTGTCCAATAAGCATACACATAGTATAAAGTAGACGGAGATAATCCACTGTTGCTAATAGCTGGAAAATTTGTGGGGTCAATTTGATAATTTACACCATTTATAAAAAACTTAAATGACCCTCTGCCAGTCAGTACTAAAACATTCGACGCAACAACAAATAAAGCGACGCCAAACTCAGGCGCAAACGATAGTGGTATAAAGTTTTGATCTGGAATGAATAGCCCAGGACCTAGTACACTTACTCTATATGCTCTTATCGCCTCTAGTCCTGTTGAATTACTTGTAGCTATGCCAGCTGGATACTGATTAGCGAGAACTGCCCATAGTTCTGCTTCTGTAGCTATATTAGTAGCGGTGTTACCTAAAGCCACCCACGCTAAGTAAGTACCATTACTAGTTGCTACATATGCAGCCCCAGCACTAGAGTACACATTACCAGGATTAGTGGCAACGTTCCAGTACCAAATAGCTGGATTATATGGTTGCGGCATTATGCATACACCGAGAAAGTGGCTGCATCAGCTGTTCCAGCTATATTACCAGGGAAGTAATTAGCCCCACCCCCATTAGTTTGTATGATAGACCCCACATTAACAACATATCTTTTTCCTGTAGCGCCCGCTCCAACGAAACTAAAACCAGTAGCGCTTACTGCACCAGCATTACCAGATTGCACAAAGGCCACATTAAAGTTTGGCGCACCTGTTATAGTATAAACTACTGCCGCGACATCTGTTGCTGGCCACGCTATCACTCCATTTGTATCGGCCAGTCCATGTATTATAGTACTGCCTATTATCTCATTAGCTCCATAGCCAACTATAAGAGAGCCAAAAGCAGAAACAACATGAGCAACTGGTGCAGTATCAAACACTATTTTAGTATATTGTATCCTACCAGGAAGTCTAGAAAGTATACAAAACCCTGAAGTAATAGTTTTTAATTGAAAACCAGATATATCAAATGTACCAGATAAAGAGCCTGCGTTATTAGCGAAACAATCGTCACCTGTTACAGTTATTTTAACATTGGCTGGAGTTGTAACATTGCCTTTAAAGAATATAGTACCAGAGCCAACCCATGGTTTTATGTCTACACCGGCTGTATAAGTACCATCTGCAACGTTATTCGTAACATTAAATACACCTAGGTCTAGACTAGATGATACGTTCATTGCTTTTTGAAGAGTTAGAAAAGGCGTAGCCGGCGTTAAACCATTATTACTATCACTGCCAGTAGTGGCTACATAATAATCTCTATTAGCGAGTAATCTTTCTCTAACAATACCAAAAATAAAATTAGACAGGGCTGTACTTAAAGCGCTATCAACGGTAGGAGTAAGAGCAGATGTTATAGCATCATCAATTGGTACTGGAGTACCAGTGATCCAGTTTACAAATTTGAATACAGCTGGAACAACCATAGCCCACGTCTAGCAACGAGCCAGACGTGGGGCAAGAGAGATTTTTTATCGTTTCTTGAAGGCTTCTGCGGGGATAAGCTGAGCGATCTTATGGAGAGCATCCAAATGGTTATTTGCAGCTAGCTTTTCTCTCAATGCTGCAATAATTTTTGTGTCTCCTTCCAACTGGTATTGCATCGCTTTAATTTTTGCTGTAAGTCTATCCATCTCCACTGTGTCTTGAATAGCTGGAAGATTAATTTTATACCCAAAAGATTTATTAACTTCATTGAACGTATTTAAGCTTGTATTTAGTTGGTGCAGAGTAAGAGTAGGCATCCCAGGCAGCTGTGCCTCGTTTATTTCTTTCTCGGCTGTAACTTTCTTTGTACGCCAGTATGTAAAATCTGTATTGTCTGTGTTTTTGTCTTGTGTGACATGCCCATTCTCGATGAGCCACGCAGCGACGGTGTGCCGCTGCTTAATTGTCAAATAGGTCTGTGTACGCTTGTTGTCTGTCGTCATTGCCCTTGCTCCTTTGCTCTAGCGGAACCTTGCTTAGCTCTGGTCTCATACCATATTTTCGTGAATAATTCATTAATGCCATAGAGGCGTCTTCTTTCTTAACAAGAGCTTGTATAATATATTTGTCCATATCGGATGCATAGAGGTCGTATATACTTATCGGAACTTCTCTTTGATATTTTTCGGGACGACTTTCCGACTGCATTCGATTAAGTAGAGAAAAGTCGTTTTCATAATATATAATACTATCACAAGGGTTATCATCAGGACCACAGAGCGTATGCCCATAAGATAGGACTTGGAGTTGTGCGAGGAGGATTGTTGCGTCACCTTTATTAAACCTTTCTTTCTCGGTTTCTATTTCTGTTCCCATCCCACCCACCAAGCGAGCAGTCTTATAGCCATCTTTTCTAAGAGTATATTCCAAGTTATCAATGCTAAGGCGAAAACGACAGGGAATGATAACTTTGTGGTCAATCTCATTGTCGAGTATGTCTCGTAGTACGCGAATCCTAGGATTACGGCTGGGATCAATAGTATTATGTTGCACACCACTAGGATCACCAGCAATACCAGAGCTAATTTGCTGCAGCCGTAAATACTTAACGAGTATAATAGGCGCAGTAATCTCGGTGCCATCTTGCAGCTCCGTTATTAATTCATTCTCCATTTGAGTGTATAGTTTTTGCTGATCCTCAGTGAGTGTAACTCTTCGCAGCGGCTCATATATCTTTTCAAAACCCTTGATGTATTTATCCTCTGCGATATAGGAGTAAGGGTACATCTCTTTTTGTAAGTAGTCCGTATTGATGTTACGTGTAATTGTTCTTCCTTGAAAGCCACCCATAACGCAGTAATAACGTTTATGCTGATAAAAATTGCGGCTTGTAGCCGCGATAAATTTAAGTTGAGCCCATAAATCTGCATTACTATTGGCGGTAGGTTTACCAGTAAGTACACGTTTATAGGCGCAAAAAGTCGCGAGAGCATGGCAAGCCTTTGTCATTTTGGCGTTGGGTTCTTTGATCTTAGTGCTTTCGTCAGCAACTATATATGTCCTAGAATGGTTAAGGAACTGTGAACCCCCATCCTCCATGAAAGTTTTAACGCTTTCATAGTTAATAATGAACACACCGCCGTTCTTGTTATGTTCTAAATAATAGTATGATTTCTTCTTATTGCCGCTCTCGTATACACATACAGGTATAAATTCATCCACTTCTTCTATGTCTTGTTTCCATTGTTCTTTGATTGAGTTAGGGCATATGACTACGAACCAATCTACTTTACCTTCTGCACGGAGCATAGAGAACTCAGCAAAGGCTGTCCAAGTCTTGCCTAATCTTTGTCTCATGAAAAACGCAAAACCTCCTTTACCCCACGATTTGGATAAAGCCGCTAATTGAACTTCTCTTGGTATCTTATTATCAAATGGCCATTTTTTAGTTTGGCCATCGTGTGTTTTTATTTCATAGTCCACGCCTGAATTTTCCTTTCATCGTTTAGTTCGTACCATCCCAACATACTGTTACAATAATTACAAAGTAGTCCACGAACTTTACCTGTAATGTGGTTATGATCTACGTTAGGAGTGCTCCTAAATTGTTTACTGCATATTCCACAACAATTATTTTGCTGTTTCAGCAGGTTCTCATATTGTTCTTTAGTCAATTTGTACTTACGAAATATGTGTCTTGCTCTTTCTTTTTCTGGGTACTTTTCTCTATGCTTTTTATTGTACTTTCTATGCCTATCTGGATTTATTGTTCTTTTGTTTTTGTCTATAATAAGCACACATGATTTACAATACACATGCTTACCGTCTTTTTTATATCTATTTTTACCAAATTCATCTATATCCTTGACTTCAAGACACTTCAAGCATAGTTTAAATCCATCTAGTTCTTCTTCGATGTTCAACTACTTTATTCTCCCAAGGTCTTCCTTTAAATCAATAAACATAGTCCAAACTTGATTAGCTATGTACTCAATTTGTTTTCTATTTTCAGTTTGTGTTTGTACACATTGTTGTTCTATAGGTATAAGCACAGGATAAAGTACTTTTGTTATTTCCTGCACCATTATAGCTCGTATTTGTTCATTTCCGTATCTACGTGGCATCCCTGAGTATCCCTTGATTAGGTTGCGGTACATTTATATCACTATGCACCATATGTATTACTTCTTTGTTAACTTTTGGAACCTTAATTAATTCAAACAGTTGTATAACGTCGAAATGGCTATCTACCATGTTTACAAAATGTTCTGTAGTAGAGCTAATATAATTATCTCCTTTGTAAACTTCTTGTATATAACAAGAGTATAAGCTCCTACCGTACTTAAGACCAACTAACCCAAGGGCAGTATATGGTTGTACTTTATTACACTCTGTGATCCAATGCTTCTGTATTTCACTATACGCTACTTTTCTAGTGAATTTAGCTTGATTTACTTCACCTAGCCACTTAGCCTCTAGGAGCACAGGTATAAAACCATTAATCACCACATATAAATCTGGTATTCCTGCTATCATAGGAGCAGCAAGGGATAAACAAAAACCTTTCTGAGCTTTAACGGACTTTTTGAACGCGCTTTTGAAGGCTGCTTCGTTCTTCATTTTTAATCTCTATTGCTCCACTTTCATAGTCTGGATCATAGTTTGAATCACGACTATTATGAATCATATCATAATAACAAAGAGCATCGTGATCCTCCCACGGCCTTAGTTTATTGTCTAAGTCCCTCACGGTGTTCGTGTACTGGAAGTACCTCATTTTTTCTCTTTAGCTCCTCTTCTAGGTTTTCTACCTTACCTTGTAAGTCCCAACATATATACGATAGATTCATTACTTCGGAGGCTCGGTACATTAATCCTCCAAAAGCTCCTATGATTACACCAAAACAAACTAATGCCCAAGAGTTGTTGGCCCATTCAAGAAACAGTGCCATAGGTCGCTGTGCTCCAATTGTCACCTGATTTGAAGTCTACAGGCATAGGTACTTTAAGATTAAAAGGAGGTACTTGCACCCTTTCCATTATGTCTCTAATTACGTTAATTAAGTCTTTACGATCATTATGTATTTCAAATACAAGACTATCATGAATAGTAAGAAGCATTCTACACACGTCCTCTAATTTATTGTTTACTAGATATCTATCGATTTCTACCATTTTATACTTAAGTACATCAGCACTAGAACCTTGTATAATTCGGTTAGCAGCCCTGTATGCAAAATCAGGATCAGGAAAGCGAGCCCTGCGACCAAGTATAGTTTTGACGTATCCTCTGTCTTGCGCGACTTTTTGTGCTTTTTGGGTAAACCCAGGATTGTTTCTGTCGTAGTTGGAGACTCTTGGAAAAGTTTGCATCCATCTATCAAGAATAGCTTTTGCTTGGTCATACGATATCCCTAGTTTGATTGCTAGTTTCTTTGGCCCCATTGTGTACATTATGCCTAGGTTTAAGTTCTTGGCTATGTCTCTAGATACGTTCATGTACTCAGCCGCTATAGTGTGCATATCTATAAACGGTGTACTATTATACCCTTTTAAGAGCGCCGGCTCATCAGAGTAGTGAGAATATAATCTTGGTTCAGCTTGAGAATAATCATATTCAATGAGAAAATAATTATCACTAGGCACAAACATCCTACGATAAATCGAACCAAGTTGCTTATCTCTTTTAGGAACTTGCTGCTGATTAGGATGACTAGAAGAAAGACGGCCAGACCTAGTTCCATGGGTTTCCCCTATCGTTTGGTTAAAGGTAGTGTGTATCTTACCTTTATATATGAACCTATCTAAAGGGTCTAAAAAAGAAGATTTAAGGTGAGAATATTTTCTGACATTCATAATGTTAAGACCCTCTTGCGTAGTAGCAAGAAAGTCTTTATTAAAGCTAGGCTGTCCATCAGGATGCGTCTGAGTAGGCGCAGTCATAGGCCAGTCGTCTATATCGCACATTTCAAAGTACTGTTTGAGGTCTTTGGCTGACCTTACGTTTATAAATTCGTATCCAAAGTCGTCGTCTGTAGCCACTATAAGTTTAGAGTAGGCTTCATCGTAGAGTTCTTCTACTTGTATTTTAACTCTTTCTGCCTCTTCGAGGTCTACTCTTATGCCTCTACGCTCCATTTTTTGGAGAACGTAAATAAGTTCGTTTTCGAGGTTAACCACTGTATCAAGTTGTTGAGCATAGAGTTTTTTCTTTTGTGCTGTATGTAATTGCTTAGTAGTAAGTGTATCTCCTTCTGCATATTCGACGGCAAGGGGATCGTTACCAGCAAGGGTATGAAAGTGAGCCATAGCATTACGATCTGGCTTGCATCCAACTTGTTGAGATATATGCTCATATAATCTCTTTCCTAATTTTGGAACGATGTCATATTTTTTACATATGTTTTCTAGAGAATAGCTTCTTTGATGCTCATCTAAAAGAGCTTCTTGAACCATAGTATCTTCTACTTTGTTTCCGAGAATAGCGCCATGGTTTTCGCTAAAATGCGCGTCAAATTTAATGTGGTGCCCAATAATACGGCCAGTATGAGCTTTAATAGACTGAGCAAGCTCATGCTCAAAATCATTAACCAGGTCAATATTGCCAGAACTATGACGAACGGGGATATATACACTTTCACTACCGTCGGAAACAGAATAACCACAGATGTAGCACCTTTTCCAGTCGAGGCCGTTAGTTTCTACGTCATAGGCTGGTTCTTTAATTTGGGTAAGTATCTTAAAGAACTTTTCTATTTTATCGTGCATGGAAAGTCGGTATCCATTTTTTATAAGCTCTTCTTTGCGCCATTGGTTGTGTAGGAGCTATCCAAAGATAGCTGCCAAAGTTATATACCCTCTTACCTTTTCTATACTTATTAAATATGGCAACCGCTATAGGATTTGAACCTATAACCCTCTGACTCAAAATCAGATGCTCTGCCAATTGAGCTAAGCGGCTATTACTGTTTTGCATCTGCGTACTCTACTCCCCATAGTTCTAAATATTTTTTCTTGTACGCCTCATGTGCTTCTTGTTTTGTTGGATAATATCCACAAATGTACCTTTTATTGTTTTTCCATATTTGTGACTGATAGCCATCTTTAACTTTATACGCTCCGATAAGTCCAGTTTTGTTTGTTTTTCTCTTGTTTCTGGCTTGTATGCTATTGTTAACTTCACGTAAATTATCTATTCTATTGTTATAACTATCTAAATCCCTATGATCTAATTGATGTTTAGGCCACTCTCCTTTGTTTAAAAACCAAACTATATGGTGTAATCTTAGTGATTTACCACATACAGTTGTATGTAAATACCCTTGTCCATCATCACAGCCAAGTACATTCAAAGTAATTTTGCTAATTACTGTTCCATCTATTCTATAAAAATAATTTTTATTTATATAGTCTAGTATATTATTTAAAGGTTGAATTGGAGTATGATATCTAGACATTGGTGCGCTCAGCGGGACTTGAACCCACACGGGATTTCCCGACAGATTTTAAGTCTGTTGCGTCTACCAATTTCGCCATGAGCGCTTCCTCAGGGGTTGATAGCGGTAAGTTACTCCGCTGCCTCTTGATAGCTGTATTTCTTATCTTTTATAGCCGCAGGTGCTTTACCTGCAAGCCTATTTCGACGCCACTCATGATAAGCGCCACTATATACATAGGGCATCTTATTGTACTTGGTATATGGTGACGGCGCATTACCGTTGCGGGCTGATCGCCCTTTCTTTTTTCCGACATTCTTACCCATTTCTAGGAGCCTTCCTATTAGATGTACCATATTTAATCCCCAGCGTTGTGGGGGAGGGAAACGTGGGCACATTCCCCTCCCCTATCCAGGCTACGGGATAATCCACAATAGCCCGGAATGGTTAATACTTTATTTCGTCAACAGACGGTGCAGAGGCGTCATCTTCTGTATATTCAACTTTATAGTCTGCGTAGGTTTCAGCCATCTTAGCAGCTACTTCCATAGCGGACTTAGGAGCCCAACCCAAGAGTTTAAAATTAGGCACAGTCCACTTATTGCCATCGCCTGATTTCTCTTCGGCAAAAGCGCGCACTGCTACACAGTTTACAGGCTTGCCTGTACGGGCGATAGTCATAAGGGACGTATTAAACCCCTTACCATTAGGTAGCCCTGTCTTAGATACTCCCATAACACAAGGGGATAACTCCGGGTGCTCTGGGAGATAAATAAGATACTCGTAGACAGTAGTAGCAGCTGGTCCACTCTCACTATTATCGGGATCAGCAGTACCAAACATAGTGAGGCCAGAAGAATTAACATCTTTACCTGTGTCCCAGGTGACAGTTTCTTTTCTGTCTCTGAGTTTAACCTGAAACTTTTGATTGGCCCCTGTATCCCACTTGATGCCGTCCTTAGAGAAGGCTAAAATACCCCCATTATTATCATTGCGAGGGCGCCATAAAATAACACGCTTATTAACAGTAACCGGGACAAAAGTAAACTCGTCCCCAAGGGAAACATTAAGTCCAGTATGCCAAAAATGTCCTGCTCTAGCTGTCTCTGGGAAATTTGTAAGTTGAGGAGACAAACCCTGCAAGAGAAGAATCCTCGGGGTTTTGTAGTCGTCTTTGCCGAGTCCTTCTATGCCAGTATTCTTAGTGGTAGCAGGAAGGTAATCAGGTGTAGTGTCAAACGGAATTACTTCAGTAGCTCCATTAGACTTGACTAGATTTGTACTCATAGGTTCTTGCCTTTCGTGGTTGCAGTCTGACAGGTCTAAGATGCTCTTTTCTCTTCTCGTCACTAAAAGGTATTAATTTATAGATAGGGTTCTTACTGGCTTTAATTACCATAAAATCAAAGGTATTTTGATACCTCTTTTGTACTAAGTACACTTCGCCTTTAACGGCGTACTCGTAAGTAATTTTCCTTAGTTCATTGGACATTATGGTTTGGGTAAGAGAAAAGCCAGTGTAGTATATAAATTTATCATTAGGTTTAGCTGTATTAATAAAAGATTTTAGTTCTGAGAGTTCGCAGATGTAGCTCATCTTTTTACGCACACCGTCTTTACAGACATAACCTTCTTTATTTCTATACCCGCTTGTTCGCAGCTCTCTTTTGATATAAATTCATGTGTTGTTACCGCAGCCCCTACTTGATACGCTGCGTATAATATAACTAGTACCCACATCTAGGTCTTCCTTATACTAATGTATCTTTGTTTATGTACTTTTATCGCATCTTCCGGGGGCCACATTGCATTATCTTCAAAGTATCCTTTAACAAAAGCACTGAGTGATCTAGGATTGACATTAGGTATAATGAGTTCTGGGACCTTTGCGACTTCGTTAATCCACTTGTGTCCAGCTTCGCGCATGTGTTCCGGTATAGATGCATTAATTCGTACTGACTGGACAAAGTTTCTTCCATGTGCTTTAACCGAATCGAATTTGTTGGTTTCAAAGGCATCAGGAATTACCTCGTAAGATAGTTTCTGGTATTGCTCATTTACAGTCTTGTAAAGATCATCTGTGATACCTTTTACCTCATTAAGCTGCTTGTATGCAGCCAAAAGCGTAGGTATGTCGTTTTTATCTAGGGCTTGTAGGGTAATGACCATATCGCCCACCACATCTTGTAGTGCGGCTAAGACTTCTTTGATTTTTGGACGATCAGACATGTGCCTCTATAGCATAGAGAGAGGCAAAAGTCAATCACGTTTTCGTGATCGAGGTTGTTAACCATTGACCAAAATTCTCCCGTAGTATAGAGAGTACTGGCCAATGTAAGAAGATACAAAACCGCAGAAGTGTAAACCGCCCGTTGCTCGGTACTACATGCAACACATACCACTTAACCGCCGCTATAGCTCAGTTGGTAGAGCACCTGACTTGTAATCAGGGTGTGATAGGTTCGATTCCTATTAGCGGCTCCAATGAAATGGAGCCAAACGTAAGATCGCAAGTCGTAAGGCTTAAGGGCTTTGTAAGTATCAATCCCCAGCAAGACGACAAGAAATAAGTATTAAGGACGCGATCAAAATGACCTAGGACAAGTTTAGTTTACACTAAAGCGGAACTTCCTAGGCTTCTCTTGCAGGTGGTGTAAAATGGAATGGAGAGATGTAATACTAATGATTATAGGGGTATACTGTCTTATTAGTGCTACTGAGCATCGAAAGACAGAAAAACGACTAGACAAGCTGGAAAGGGAAAAAAAGTGAAACTAATCGAAGCAATGAAGGCAGTAAAAAACAATAAAATAAAGATTGCTGATCTTCAGCAAAAGATCGCACAACACTGCGCTAATCTTAACTTTGAGACCCAATTATATGGGACTAACACCCCAGAACAAATTAAATCTTGGATACAGTCTTGTATAGATTTATCCCAAGATAACGTTAAATTACTCACAGCTATCACAAAGACTAATCTCGCTACAGCTGTGACAATTAACCTTGGTGGCAAGGCTGTAACCAAAAATATCTCTGAGTGGATTTGGCGGCGTCGTGAATATGCTACTCTAGACCTACAAACTTGGTCTAGACTCACTGATAAAAATTTAAAAGAGGGTATTACTCAGTCGTCAACTGGCGAAAAAATGGAAATTAAGATTATTCGTCACTATGATCCTGTAATTCGCGATCAAATGATCGCTATGTACAAGAACGAACCTCACGAAATTGACTCTATCCTAGAAGTTATAAACGCTGTAACAGACCTTCTAGAGTGAACAAGCGCCGTTTACGCAGCTAGTAGGGATGCTTTCAAATGAGCATCCCTCTTGTTTTATAATTTCTTCTTTAACGTCAGCCGCTTTAATAACTATCCCTCTTAAATCATTTGGCCTGTAGACCGTGATCCCCTTGAGACCTATTCTATACGCTTCTTTATATATTTCTTGGTACTCTTCGTAGGAGCAATTACTAGCTACATTAACAGTCTTTGACACTGCACTATCACAAAAATGCTGAATAACGTTAGCAACAGCCATATGGTCACTGACACTACACCGCTCAAGAGTCTTCCCAAGAAATCCATGAGTTCGGTAGTTATAATCTTTAATCGTGACATTAACCTTGCCCTCTTTCATATACACATCTCGTGACTGTTCGTAGTGAAATACTGGTTCCACGCCCGAAGAAATGTTTCCGGCAGTTTGGGATATTGTACCACAAGGTGCGTAGCTGATAAGGTGCGAATTACGTATACCGTGCTTGTTAATTTCAGATTGCAAGGCATCAGGCAAAGTTTGGATAAATTTCCCTTTTGTATATTCACTTGAATAAAGCCTGAAAGGTCCTCGTCTCTTTGCCAAGTTGACGCTTGCTTGATAGGTTTCATCTCTTAGCATCTCACAAATTTTTGATAATTTGTCACAAAAATCATCTTCTCCGTAGTTAGGTCTGCCACTGAGATATTCGATGGCATTTGCGATCCCGGTAAGCCCCAGTCCAATTCTACGTTTACTTTTAGCTTCTGCTTCGTGCTCTGGTATGGCATATACGGCGTCGTCAAATATATTATCATAGGCTTCCACCATTGTATGAATGTCATGTTTAAAACATTCATGGTTAAACCCTATCTCTTCTCCGTTATTATACACATAAGCAACAAGATTAAAGCTGCCAAGAGTGCATAATCCATAAGGAGGAAGGGGTTGCTCAGCACAGGGATTAGTAGCCTCTATTTGTTCGCAGTAGTATAAGTTATTAGATTTATTAAATCTATCTATAAAGAGGATTCCTGGTTCTGCACTATTGTAAGCATTTTTTGTAATTTTCTCCCAAAGCTCTTTTGCTTTAATAGTTCTATAGACTTGTCCGTTGAAATTGAGTGCCCATTCTCTATCTTCTTCAACGCATTGCATAAAATCATCTGTAATTCCGACACTGAGATTAAATTGTCTATATGCGTCTTTTTGCATTTTCGCATCAATAAACGCTTCGATATCCGGGTGCGATACATTCATAATCCCCATTTGTGCGCCGCGTCTGTGACCAGACGATGCAATGGTGGAAGCCATTACATCGAAGATTTTCATGAATGAGAGTGGGCCGGATGATTGAGTTTTAAGCTTCCTAATCTCGGCGCCTTGGGGTCTGAGATTACTAAAGTTATATCCAATTCCTGTACCGAGACGGAGTATTTTTGCAGCATTGCCCAATGCCGCCATAATAGAATCCATACTATCTTCAATGCGCTGAGATACAGAGCAATTAAAGGGAGATACTTCACGTTCTGTTGCTCCTAGTGCTGCTTGGACCCTTCCCGCTGGGAGAAATCTGTTAAACCTAAGAGCATCATATATTTTAAGATAATGAGTACTATCACTAGCTAGATTATTGGCTAAAATCTCTGTATGATGTGCCTTAGGTTGGTTACTATCTCGGTATTTTTCTTGGTGAAGTTGATCGAAGTATCTTAGTTCTTGTCCATATGGCGTTAAAGGAGAGTCAGCGCCATCAACATATAGTTGTGACGTAGGTACGGCTATATTCATGGTTTGATGCCTTATTTGTAGTGTTTTGTTGTATTTGTAGTGTTTTGTTGTTGGTTGCCCCGGTGCTGGTAACCTTAGGGGGGCGAAACAGCACCGGGGCAGCGCCCCTAGGGGGTGCGGGGTAGCGTCCCCAGAAGCGCGAAGCCACATAGTGCCATCGAGGCGCCCCCTTGGCAAGAGGGTCTGTGCGCCCCAAGGCTGGCCTGTGGCGAGCCCTAGAGTTGTAGCTACCCAACGACACCCCAGAAAAAGGAGGCCCCCAGGAATCACCCTAGGGGCCAGTTTATGAACGTTCGCAAGGCATCACGCGAAAGGTTCAATTCAGAGTTTAGGCGGTCCCTTGTCTATTGTCAAGACTTGACCCAAAAGTTGCTGCTCTTCTCTAAGAATTTCATGCGAACGACGCCATACATAGGCTTGTTCATAGGGAGCTAACGACTTGAATTTCTTCAAGTCTTGGACAATCTGTTTAAGTTCTTCCTCTAGTTCTTTAAGCTTAAAATATGTTTGTAACATTGGTGCCTCCTATGGTATAAGTGTAATATCACATAAGTATTAATAATTTCCTACTTGACTTATACTTGTAGGTGCGCTAGAATGCTATAACAATCTACCCATAGTGTGTAGAAACAACTACACCTACCACATCTATGGCATCTTCCCTTTGGCCAAGCACGACCAACTCCGCGAAAAAGGATTAGCTAACTTTGAAAGTTTGTTAACTCTATGGGGCATAGAGTATAAAAAACTTACGGAGGTAGAATATGACTTTCTTAGCCCAACGCGAAGCGACAGAAATTTTGGCGCGTGTAGATTTAATACTTATAAGGGCCGGGGTGCCGACTTCGCATCTTCCACGATTACAGAACAAGATTGTAAGCTTCTTGGAATCGGATTCTCACCAAATGACTTCTCTGGGTACTCTAATGGAGAGTACAGAAAATCTGGATTCGATATCATCGGTCTTGTGCAAAGAGTGCACAATTGTAATACATATAATGATGCAGCCGGATATCTTAGTAATGACCTTAAAAAAATTGCCGAACAAGGGGTTATCGTTACTCCAGCTAAAGACGCAGCAGAGAAACGACGCCTAGAGCAAGCTGCGCAATTACAAAAGAAAATAGAATTATCCCAAAGGCTATGGCATACAGCCAAAGAGCTAAAAGGCTCTAAGGGAGAAGTATATTTAGATTGTAGAGGTATACACCCAAAGGAAACTAGTATAAGAATAAACCCATGGTTAAAACACACATCAGGTATAAGATATCCTACTCTGTTGTTTAAAGCACAAAAATCACCAGATGGGCCTATTGTAGCCATACATAGAATCTTTTTGTCGGAAAACGGCGAAACTAAGGCACCTGTAGATGACCCCAAGATGGCTCTTGGAGCCATAAAAGGAGCAGGTATTTGGTTTGGAAATCCTAGTAGTATATTAATAATTGCAGAAGGCCCTGAAAATGCTCTTATATATCGTGAAGCTAACCATTCTTTTGTAGTCAGCACTGTATATTCTACTAATTATCATAATTTAACTATTCCTAAATACGTCAAAACTGTAATCCTTGCTCCAGATGAAGACAAAGCAGGAATGTCAGCTTGTAAACTAGCCATAAAAGAATATTCAAAACAAGGCAAAAAAATACGATTAGCGAGGAAGCATGACTGACAATAAAGATGACGATAAAATAGTTCCATTTACTCAAAAGCCTAAAGACGCTAATGACTTATGGCTAGGTACAGAAGAAGAAAAGAAAAAACTATTAGATAGTATAACTAACGCAGAACCTGTTACTTATAATATTAGTTTGTTTCCTGGTAGAGAGCAAGAAGAAGCAGCAGTACCTAGGCTTAAAGAGATGAATGAGAAATATGCTTTTATTAAATCTCTAGGGGGAAAGCCTAAAGTCATGGAATATATGTACAATGACGTAGAAGGTAAGGATACCATACAATTTATAGAGCCAAACGATCTAATTACTAGGCATTGCAATGAAACAATGACTGGACCAAAAGGTAGCGAAGTTATTTTATTAGGCAAATGGTGGCTTAGTCAAACATGGCGAAACGAATATGAGACTGTTACTTTTGAACCTAACAAAAATCCAGGAGGCTATGAGGTAACACTCAATAATGGCGAAGTTAAAAGATATTTTAATATGTGGGAAGGATTTGGAGTAGAGCCTATACACTATGGTTGGCCCCTTACCATAAGACACATATGGAAAATACTTTGTAACAAAGACAAAGAGAAATTTAAATACGTAATGCGATGGATGGCTTGGGCTGTACAGAACCCAGGCACAAGAGCCGAGGTTGCTCTAGTATTTAAAGGCAGAAAGGGCGCAGGTAAAGGTATAATACTTACTTCTCTTAAAAGGATATTTGGTACTCATGGGATCACTATATCTAATAGAGACCACTTAACAGGTAAATTTAACCAACACTTAGATAACAAAACTTTTTTATTCTCGGATGAAGCCTATCACCCTGGAGACAAAGAAGTAGAAGGCATACTTAAACAAATAATCACTGAGCCATACTTTACAGTAGAGGGTAAATTCCAAAATGCTCGACAAGCAAGAAACTGTCTACATATTGTATTTGCCTCTAACGAGGACTGGGTAATGCCCATCACAGCGGACGAAAGAAGGTATTTTGTAAATGAAGTAGATAACATGTACTGCAAAAACGGTGTGAATTATATAAAATCAAAGAAATACTTTAAAGAGTTATGGGATGAACTAGACAATGGTGGCATAGAATCTATGTTATACTACCTACAAAGAATGGATATACGAGGATGGCATCCTAGAAACGATATACCAGAGACATCTGAATTATTAAAGCAAACTTATATTAGTCTAAGAAAGCCTGAAAAAGCCATATTAGAATTAATAGAAGAAGGCATATTTCCAGGGGAGAGAGATTCAACAGGTAGATATACTATACAGTCATCTAAACTAGTAAAATACGTCCAAGAAATGGACGTAGCGTACAATAAAGTCGGGTCTAGGCAAATAAAAGAAATGATGGATAAACTTAAAGTGATACAAGAACGAAATGAACAATTCAAGTACTATGTGTTCCCTAAACTCTCCACTCTTAAATCCAACTGGAATCGTACTATATGCAAGGTAGATTGGAAAGACGATTTTGATTGGGAGGTAAAGACAGAAATCTATTAACCAATTTTTAGTTGACTTGTGATAAGTTTTATGCTAAGTGAGAAATCCCATAAGGGAGTACCTTGAAATGAACATCTGGTCTAAGAAAAGTCCGGCGCCAGTTCCTCGTAGTCACCACGAAGAATTTGAAGACGAGGATGATCTTCTCTATGTACTAGAGAAGAAAGTAAACGCCATTCTTCAAGCAAAAGAGCAAGAAATAGCTGTGCTCAAGGCACAAGTTCACGATAATTCACAGTTTTTGCAACATGTTATCTTAGAGCTTATTACTAAAGGCTCTAGTGCAACTACTGCTCGTTCTTCTTCTGTTCCCCTAGGGAATAGTGCAAATGTGAACACGAAGAGTGTCAAAGAGCTAGTAGAATCCGCTAAGCAGAACGGACCGCTGGCGGGACCGGCTGGGAAATTACCCTAGCTAGAGTAAAAGAGAAATCTAAGTCAGTGGGGACTTTATCTAATAGAGTCTCCACTGTAAAACTTAATAGTCCATGCTCAACTATTCTAAAACTTCCTGGCTGTACTAGTAAACTTACACTAAGAGAAGTATTGTCGTATCCTAGCATATGTATTATTTGATACTCACCAACTCCTAATTTATTTATTTTCCACTCTGCGGGGTTTATTCTCCAAGAACCATCTCTGTGGGTTACTCCTCTGTAGGTTAAATCTAATACCTCTTTGACTATTTGCTGAGGTATTAGTCCTGCAAATGGAGTAACTAATCTATCTTTAGGTAATTCTACCGTTATTAAATTAGGAAAACTCATTAGTACTTTTTCTTGTGCCATTTTATCTCTCATATACCCGCTGAGGCGATTGCATGAATGTATAAATTATGAGTAGGAACTAAGGTAGCCGTAGCAGTAGCCCCATATATAAATATGGCTTTAGTGCCGCCACCTAATGCGCTATCTACAGACACAACCACATCAGCAGCCGCCACTACATCTCGCCAATTTGCATTGCCAGCTGAAGGATTAAATGTAACAATACTGGCAGTCACACGCATCTCAGTTGGAAACTGCCACCAAATAAATGGGGAAGAATTAGCAATGGCTTGATTAACTAACGCGCCTTGTAGTCCACCTGTTTGTGCAGGTGCTACACTATAATTAAATGTTTTATTAAAGAATCTTTGGCATCCTTGTAGCATATTTGGAAAAGCTATTCTATCAAAATTAGTTGGTGTCCAAGTAGTAGCTGATAGCTGACTCTCTACCATTACATCATCTATACTAATATCATCTGCGGCACCAGCTGCGCCTGAAGGAGTCCAAGTAAACTGCAATTCTCCTTGAGTAGCTGTAGTTGGAACAATTGCACTACTAGAGCCACTGATAGCAGTAACTGCGCCACCAGCGGTTAAGTTAGTAGAAATAGACAGTACAGTAGTTTCAGAAGTAAATCCAGCTCCCCTCTTAGCTACTGCACCAGTCCCAACATATAGAGCAACAGTAAGAGTACCACTAGCGGGGGACCAATTAGCCCCAGCTTGAACAACACAACTAAAAGTAGCTATTTTACCCCGCATTCTCTGAAGTTCATCAGAGTCTAATGGATATCCAAAAGTAGATACAGTAGTTGTCGTGATGCCTGCATTTCTTCTTATTCTTGCTGCTAGTTGAGAATTAGTAGTTAGACCTGTTACAGCTGCAACAACTTGAGCTAAACTAGCTCCGTTTAATAGATACCATCTATCAGCTGTGTAGTTAGTAGCCGCACTAGCTACAGCTATGCTAGAAGCGCTGCCGGCACCTTGTTGCCATATTTCACAGCCGCCATTCATCCATAGTATATTTCTATTAGTGATACCAGCTACTACTTGAGATAACACTTGAGTAAACGCCGTAGCGTAATCACTATGTATAGCATTCCATGTGGCTGATTGTACTATATCACCAGCAACAGCCGTAGTAGCGCCAGCTACGTTTGTAAATGTACTACCTGAAAATGGCATTTACTTATCTCACGCTTGTTGAATTTCTTCTATTAGAAGAGTCACATGGGAAGAACCACCAAGTAGCCTTGCACTAACAATTCCATTGAACCTATAAGCAGAATTACACCCTGCCCTAAGAGTATAGGTAACAGCGCCAGCGGCAGGAGCGGCGTATTCCCACTCTAAAAATGCTTGCTGCATGGACCCACTATTACTGCCATCGTTATTTTGAGCCACAGCTGCTATAGCATTTGCGCCAGTAGCGCTATCAAATATTGCCATAATAAGAGTTGAATTTATAGAAGTAGCTCCCCACTGACCTTGCGCGCGTACTCTTATTCTAGAATTAGCGTTTTTAATAGTAATAGCTTGAGATATAATTAAATCACCTTCTCCTGTTTGAGGTATAGTATCGTCAATTGGAATAGTCGCACTTAAATTAGTATTTAAAGCGTAAGAACCAAACGCCTCTGTAATTATACCTCCAACAGGCGCAATATAATGTATATTACCGGCTGAATTTTTATACGCTAATTTAGTAGTAGTATCTAGATAAGCATATATTAAACCTGTATTTGCAGCAGGTGCGGCTGGTACGGCTATTTCACTTAGTCTAAAAGGTATAAAAGCATTAATAGAAGTAGCAGTATATCCATAAGCAAGAGTAGCTCCCATATAATATGCTATAGCTGTAATGTCATTAGCAGCTGTTCCTGCGGCTCTTATGCTTGCGGCTTGCCCAGCACCAGAACCTTGCTGAAAAGTTACAATAAAATTAACATTTGTATCGTTAGTTGTATTTCTAAATACAGCTGTATTAGAGGCCACTGCAATAGTTAAAATACCTTGCATAGTAGTAGTGGACGCAACTATTAAAGTAGTCCCTACTTGTAAAGAAGTAGAAACAGTAAGAGAACCTATTAAAGAAGCCCCAGAGCCAGATAAGCCTAGTATGGCTACGCCTACACTTACATAAGTCATTGCGCCAGCGGCGTTATTATACCAGCCGGTAGCGTGGTCAGATGCTAAAGACAGAGAAGGCGCTGCAAGAGAGCCAGCCGCCAAGTAAAGCGGCCCTGTCATTGGAGATACGCCAGTGGTAGCAACAGATTGAGTAAGTGCTGTAGCTATATCAGATAAGTTACTATTCATATCCGCTGAGCGGATAGTTGTGCCAGCCACATAGGCCGCAACTGGAAGGCTGTAAGTACCGCTTGAGTTACGTGGCATTTAGTTAACCACCTTCTCTCTGTCCACTAAGTATTGAATTTAATATAGTTTGAGTAGTTGGATTCATTGCTTGGTTACCTAAATAGCCCTTTAATACTCCTGGCCCCCAGTGCGCTAAAGCAGCAGCGGCAGCATCCGCTCCTAAATGGCCTGTAACATGATGAGAAATTGCCCCCGCCGCTATGGGTAATCCCCATCTGGCTATGGGGTTTTGAGTAGTGGAGTCTAGTATTCTATCTACCCCGGCATGTGATGCATCTATTTTAGCCCCAGTAGCATCCCTAACTCTATTTACTTTATTTACTTCATCTATATGCTGCCTAGCTAGTACTTTATAGTCAGTTGAGCCAGCTCCACCTGGCATATTCTTAGCTTTGTTATACATATTAGTATAGTCAAGAGAATGTGGCCCTTGCCCGACACTTCCAGGTTTAAATGGTGTTACTGGCGATGGCTTTTGATATGGAGAAAACGCCTTTCCTACTACGGGTCCAGCAGCACCAAATGCAGCATCCCAAGCAGTATCTTTATCTAGTTTTGGCTCTTCTTTATTATGCACCGCCCTTTCACCTGTGCCTAATACAGAATTTAGGAAAGCTTGTGTTGCAGCATTACCGACTGTACCTAATAGCCCTGTTCCAAATGGCATAACCATAGCTTGCGGAATGCCGGCAACTACTCTACCTGCTATATTGCCCGCTGTCTCCAGGTTTGGATGCTTCTCCATATGCTCTACGTCTTTAACAGTCGTAGGTATTAAATCTTTAATAAAAGGCATACCTCTAGGACCAGGACCACCAAACGCAGCACCAATAGCGCTCTTTACACTTCTTGGATACTCTATATCTATTGGCCCCATAGATACTTTGCCAAAAGGCGTTAAATCTTCGCCACCAATAGATGGAACAAATATTTTTTTACCTTTATCTGGATTAACTACATACTTATCTTCCCAATCTACGACTGTCCCAGGAATAGATTTAGGTTTAGTCTTAGTTTCAATAGTATATTTATCTTCCCAATCAGTTTCAGCCACTTATTTTCTTACTCCAATTTTGCCTTTGCTCGTTATCCATCCTTCACCGGGCTCTACATATTTTTCTATATCTGCTTCAGAGCGTATTTTCCTAGTGGTTACTCTTACAGTACTGCCGTCTTCCATTTTATGACTGAATTTAGCTGGATTTTTATCGTAATATTCATCCACTTTATCATAAAAAATATCTACGTCTTTGCCTTTAGTTCTATTGGCTATTCTAGCTATGTCCTGGTATGATTTATATTCTTGGCGCATAATGTCTAAAAGCATTTCCATGCCTTCTTTAGTTTGCAATAGTCCTGGATTATTTTTAATAAATGTCTCTAATTCAAAATTAGTGCCTCTATTAGAGATAGCCCTTGTTGCTTGTGAAGCTAAACCAGCATTCAATTTTTGCAGTACTTCTCCCTCTGGTGTATCTTTAGGTATAGGTATGTTAAAATTATCAGCAAATTGCCTAACAGCAGTCATAAACGGAGAAGTAGGGCCGCGAGGTATGTTTTTACTAGCTTTGGATATTGCGTCCATTGTATCAATAGTTTTAAGAACAGGACCAGCCGTCATACCTCTTTCTATAGTAGAAGCAACGTCTTTAGCCTTTGCGGCTCCAAGTGTTTTTGTTACTTCGGTTTCTGTATCTAGTTGTGCTTTATCTCTTGCTAAAGTCTCCATTCCTGTTTCAGGTTCTGTTACTTTTCTGCCTGATAATCTACCTTCTCCAGTACTAACATCACCAGGAACCGTTAGTGAATAATTAAGTCCTGGTTTATCTGCCCTAGGAATTAATTTACCGGGCTCTGTCTCACCATGCGGTAGGAACATAAACTGTGTCGGGCCATTACGTTGAGGCATGGCCATTAATCTACCACCAGGAACATCATAACCTTTTGGAGCTAAGCTATCGTGGTATTGTTTTAATATATCATTGCGTTCACTATCTGGTGCCCTGTTCAATCTAGCTAACAGCATTTCATCAGTCCATGCTGGCATAACTGGCGGGGCCGGTCCACTGTATCCAGGTATTGTAATGTTGTTATCTTGTGCTGGCCTAGCCTGCTCTGCTTGATATGGCCTAGCCTGCGCAAATTGTTGCCCCGGAGCCGGGCTCGGACCCGCTGGTGGCCCTTCCGCCCCAAGATTTTCGGGGCCTCCTAATCTCATAATACCAGGAGGCGGCGACCCTCTACTAGAAGGCGGAACATTAGGCATTTTATTGAGCATGTCTTCTAATTTGTCATTATTTCTTCCTAATTCTTCTGCACTTTGCGCTCTTTCTACACCAGCAGGAGATTCAGGTATACTTACACCAGGAGGAATGGCTGAAGTAGCTTCTCTTGGAGAATTAACTAAGGCACCAGGTATACCAGGGGTAGAAACAGGTAATTTAGCGGCTTGTCTAGACATAGCCCCTGGAGGTGCAAAACCCATATCTCTAGGCCCAGGATCAGGCATAGCAGGAACAGATGGTGCAGGCATGACAGGAGGCTGAGGAACTTGATCTATTAAAGTCTTAGGTATAATAGGCTCAGGTGTTTTAGTAAATTCAGGAACGGGATAAGCACCTTGTGGACTAACATCTGATATAGATGGTCTTGCAGCCGGAGGTAGTGCAGCTGTTCTCGACATAGGCGGCCCAAAACCCATACCTTGCGGTCCAGGTGCAGGCATATTAGGCACTGGTGGAACGGGAGCACCTTCAGCAGGCGGTATTCCACCAGTTTTTAGTGTATCTTTTTCTATCGTATCTTGTATAGGTTTATCAAGAGGCACGGCATTTGGTGGAATTGTGCCTCTTAATTCAGGCATAGGTGAAGCTATGCTAGGCTCTTCTTTACCTTGACCAAACCATTTAGATTCTTTATCACGTCTAGCAATTAAAACAGGATTAACCTTGCCACCAGCCCTATTGTATTGTTTAAATATCTCTTGCGCTTTTTGTAAATTACCTTCTCGTATAGCTTTACCAAGTGCTCCTTGCCTCCAACCAGGGCCAGAGTTATAAGTTAAAGAAACTAAAGCTGCTCTTGTACCAGGGTCTAATCCAGGCTTAAAGCCATCGACTACTCTTTCTGCCTTACTCCAATCAGATGTAAACCTTCTTTCTGCCTCGTCTTTATCGATTATCTCATCTTTATGAGTAGCTTTAGTGCCATAGCCATTACTGTACTGAGAATAATCTTTATACGCTTTAGACTGAGTTTCCTTACCATTGAACATAGCCATATTTTCTGATTTTTTCACTTCATTTACAAGTGCATCATAAATACTGGCTGATTTAGGAGAATCATCTAATAAAGCAAGAGGAGGCAGTCCAGTAGGAGGAGTCTCTGATTCTCCTATTTTACCTCCTTGCCCAGGAGTAACAGGTGGCGGGAACATGCCTGGAGGAGGAGCTAGAGACGCTTGTCTTTGTCCTTGAGTACGACTTACTCCTGTTCCGAGTGTAACAGGCGCTTTGAGACCTTCATTTCCAGGTATAAGCCTTTGATTTAAGTTCTTATCTTGTGATCCAGCTATATCCCTGTACTGTGCCCCTTGTATAGCATTTAATATATTCATTCCACCATAGTTTACGCCCGCATAAGGCAAAGTAGCCACATCAGCAGGCAGCCCTTTAAAGCCTCCCTTACCTGAGAGCAAAGCTTCGGCCATTTTCCGCGCAAATTCTACTTGCGGATCAGTACCGTAGATATCATCTACATTATTAGCCATTTATTATTGCCATCCAGCATAAGATGAAGCTTGTTTATTGAAAATATTTGGTGTGGGCGAGTTCATCGTACTGTTAGCATCTCCAGTCACTCCTACACCAGTGCCGCCAGCACCCTTAAAGACACTGTTTAGCATAGAATCCATACCACTAGTTTTAGATATCATATTGGGGTCAATTGAAGTAGGTTGAGGTGCTTGAGGTTGAGTAACTTGTGGCATAGGTTGTCCTGGCTTAGTACCATTTCCCTCAAGCATTTTAGTGAAAAACCCACCTATACCACCTGGAGTAAATGATTGAGCCATACGTTGCCAAGGAGGACTTGACTGATTAAAACTAGGAGCACCGCGAGGACCATTAGGCATTTTATTTCATCCTTACCCAAATATGCTTTTCATAACTGAAGAGCCATAAGTAGCATTAACTGGATTAATAGGAGCACCAGCAATTCCAGCCACACCAGTAAGCCCTAAATTCATAAGCATATTTTGTCGTGCCACAGCTTGTTGGTAATTCTTAAAATTAGCATCATATTCAGTTTGTACGGCTTGTTGGGCATTAGGCGGACTAAAATTAACTGTAGGAGTTTGACCAAATGAACCAGATAAATCCATAGGAGCGCCAAATCCCATTAATTTTCCAATCATATCAGCAGGCATAGTATATTGGTCTTTAGCCTGCCCAAATGCTTGTTGCTGGAATGAGTTCATCCAATTGCCCTTATTCAAATCTTGCTGGGCAAGCATAGCATCCATTTGTTGCTGATAAGCAGGCGTTCCAGGTAATATGCCCTGATTACGCATAGCAGTATCTAATTGCGCCCTTTGCGGCGCCATCATTCTTTCCATATAGGGAAGTGCGCGATCTATCCCTTGCCCTGTTAAGCTTCCTGCCACAGAGGTAAAATCAGGCACTTCACTTAAATAACTATATGCATCGTCTGCCAGATTAGACGCAGCAGAGCCAGTAGTTCCCTTAGTTCCAACCAATTGATCTAATAGAGCTTGTTGCTCTGGAGTATACTGCCTTGTCATTCCATATTTAGGTGAACCATCTGGATTAGTACCAATAATACTATAAGTTTGTGAACCAATAGGACTATCTTGATCCACCATATTTGCGCCTTGCAATTGCTCCGCAGTTTTAGCATTAGCGCCTGTCTGCATAGCAATAGTATTAGCGGCATTAGGTGCTGGCGGTGCTTTTGGAGCTTTCACTTATTTTATCCATTTAAGGGCGTTTTTCTTACTTAAAACATATACTTCAGCGTTTATAGGTTTATCAGGTTCTCCATAGTAGCCCTCGTCTGTAAACCTATACTCAAATCCCATTCTTGGAAGCAAGCGAGATAATTTATCGTTATTTGGTTCTAACTTAGCGGTGAGTCTATTGCATCTAAGTTGATTAAATACATAACTATACACATCTTTTATAGTTTTTCTACATATACACTTTGGCATATTAAGATGTATATCTACATTCGATCCTGTAAAACCAGTAAAAATAGCCTGTCCTATAATTTTATTATCCCTAACCCAACCTATCGCAGAATAAGGCTCAACTACAGATATTTCTCCTCTGGCTTGATTAAAATATCCAACTATTAATTGACCTACTGAATCTTGGTATGTACCAGATATAGTATAAATCATATAGGACCGCCATACTCAAGTACTATCTCAAATAAATTAACTTGAAGTACAGGTATATCTGCGCCACTTGCAGTAATGGAACCATTACCATCAAATATCATTGTGCCGAATACACCAGTATCAAACACACTGGATTGAGATACACTACTAGAAGTGCCGCCACCAGCAAGGTTAATAGTCATTCTTATGGCCAACGCAGTGCCAAGCGCATTGCAACTAAGCCAATTAATTACTGGAATAGCTCCAGTAGACCATACTGCACTATCCCATAAAGAACTATCCCAAATAGCCCCTGTAGGAGTTAGAATAGTTACAGGCGCAGATGGAGAGCTATTCTCAAAGTCTACATCTATTTGTATATTGGGTATAAGTGTGCCATCTGCGATTAAAAACGGTCTTACCATGTTTCCGTTTTTAAGTCTGCCAGGCTCTTCAAAGTAATTAAAAGCACATTTCATATCGTAAAATATATAAGCTACTTTATCTAGACCAGAAGTATAAGCAAGGTTAGTATTTCCATTGGCGTCTCCAAAATACAAACTATCGTTAAAAATTTCAAAACAATTGGCATTCCACCCTTGAAACTGAGTCCACGCACCTGTAATAGTATTCATTACGTACTGTACACGAGTGCTTGCTTGATCCTGTGGCACGTTTAATATAAATAAACTTTGAAGAGGAAAAGACAACATCTGCCAACCAGTAAAACTCTTACTATATTGTGCGGCAACTAACATAGCATTCTGTATACGATTAGTAAGCGCTATACTTCTAGAAGCAGATGGATCAAAAGGAAGAGCTTGAGATATAGGCAGCACACCTTCTTGAGTGATTAGCATTAAATCACTACCGAACCTATATAGACATCTCCTAGAAATAGGTGGCGGTAAATCAAATACGCCTACTAGAGCCCAAGCGTTGGCGTTAGTTGGATCAGTGCCCTTATATTGTATAACTTGTCCTCTAGAAGTAACAAATATAGCCATGTCATCTGGACCATTGCCTCCATCTACAGTCCAGGTGCCCATAGCCATTACATAGCCACCTTTATTCATAAAGGCACCTAAGTCCAGCGCAGTCGCTGGACCTGTAATAGCATCAGTACCAAGAAAATAAGCTATAGTAGAGCTAGGGGGAATTAACCACACTCTACGTTTAAATATATTTATACCTATGAATACTGCTGTTCCTGCACCAGTTATAGTTTGATTAGCCCATGTAGTGCCGTTGTAAGTAAGTAAAGTATCTATGCCGTTTACAGCCATTAAATAAGAAGAACCCAAGGCAGGTGTAAAATTTACATATTGATAAAAAGAGCTGCCTACACCAGACCTTTCTAGAGTAGGTAATCCATAACTAGATACATTCCATATTTGAGTGCCTTGTGCTGAGAATAATTTCTCTGATCCAAGGGGCGGCCTATAAGCCATTAAAGTATTAACAGCATTAGTATTAGGATGCTGAGACCATATGTTGTAGCCGCCTCTTACTTCGCACCATCCAGTACGAGGAACCCAATTAACAAGTATAGAGGCATATTTAGCCTCCATTGCAGCCAATGGAGAAATAGCATCCCAGCCTCCGATAGGAGAGGGCGCTATTTTTACAGCTACGTCTTTGTCTAAATAAGAACCTTTAGACCCAAATTGTTGTTGATATTTTTTCTTTACGTAAGCCATTACTAATTAGGACTCGGTGTTGAATGTACTACTGCATCATAAAGATTCTCACCGGCTTTCTTGAGTATTCCTATTACCGTAGTGGGGAATAAATTCATTTTCTCCATTGTAAGTGGTCCGACTACACCATCGGCAGTAAGACCGTTTTTACTTTGGTAATCTCTAACCGCTTGTGTAGTCAAAGGGCCATAGATACCATCTACAGTTACATTTACTTTTCTTTGTATTTGCTTTACTGTTTCACCATTTGATCCAAAGCCGAACATCATGTTGTTTCCTAACTCATATTCGGTCCCGTAGGACCTGGGAAAAACCCATCTTGCACATTTGATGGAGAGATAAATATCGGCGACTGTCGTTTAACCAGTGATAAAGTCTTCCTACCACCATCTCTTGCTATTAATCGCTCTACATAATCATCGTAGTCAGTGCGCTTTTGAGTCCAATCAAAACCTTTTTGCTCCCAAAAACGCCATTTAACGGCAAGAATAATTGCACGGTCGCTGAGAATAGGTATATCTGCATCATTAGCAAACGTAGGGGCTGTAGTAGTACCTCCATTTACATACACGCAATCTTGACTAACGTATTCATATACAAGCTGTAAAGGGGCCGTGATTTCGGCCGGTGGCGGCCATATGCGGTATGTGTTGGCCAAGGCTCCCAGCTGCCGAAAATGCCGCCTAGGCCCCGTTACAACGATCCCAGACCTATGCCATTGATCCATTTGCGGGCTGTCGGGGCCTAGAAGCTCCCAGCGATTGGTCCTGTCCCACCATGTACGATTTATAAAATATCCAAAATCACTAGGCTCTGGGTAAGTATCTTGCATAAACGTAAGAGCTATACCTACCGCTGTAGTAGTACATTCCATAGTCATAGTTACTTGAGTAGCTGAGTCTACAGATAATATTCTAGCCGCAGCAGGTATGTTAGCTCCTGCCACCATCATATAATTAGCCAATAGAGCAGCAGTACTAGGTATGTTAGTAATTACTGCATTATTTGCAGTAGTATTACCTGTCGTTGCAACAGGCACATTAACAACTAAATTATATTCTTTTTGAAGAGCAGTCCAACCATCGTCTTTAACTTGTCTTAGCTCTTCTAAAGACTGATTAGCATAGCCATACATTTGCACCGTGGTTTGGTCAATATTTCCAACCACACTGGCACTTTGGGCCAGCCCAAGTTCGCCTTGCGCTGTTTGTACTATTTGTAGAAGTGTTTTTTGTGTCATAGTAGCCTCTTATAAAATGAGTGGTGGCTATCCCGGTTCGGGGAAGGACAATTGGAGTTCGTACCTCCAAGCCTTTTCGCCACCATAGACTACTATTAAGCACTGCCTCCAACCACAACTGCCCAAGTAGTAGCAGTCACAGAATAGAAAATAGCTGTATTTGCAGTAGCAATAGCTACACCTGTATTACCAGATGCGCTAACACCAAATCCAAGGAAAGTAGCACTTGCTGAAGCATAGACTATAATTGCTGCCTGTAAGCCATTGACAACAACTATATCATCACCAAGTAAGCAACCAGCGTCACCACCAACGTTTGGCAGAACTAAGCCACTGCCTGAGTTAGTAGTAACAACATAAGCAATCTGAGTTTGATTACCTATTCTGGACGCAGAGCCTAAAGTAGCGCCTTGCGCTGTAACTGATCTAGGGTTGCGGGCTATCTTGGCCGCCAGAAACGGCTGAAGTCCCAGACCCATTAAATCCTGAGTTAACGCCATTTTTTAAATCCCATTCTTTCTTGAGTTTAAGTCTCTTTTGTGCTAGTTCCATAAAATAGTGCAGCAAACTTTCACCATGAACAGTAATTTGCATCCTATTAGCGTACTGTTTAGATAATGCTTTAATATCAAATAGCTGGCCTAAATGATATCCAGCTACTCTAAAGATAGGTCCATCCACTTCAAACTGAACCTTTGCTTGGTCGTATGTTTGTTCTTTAGTTGGATCACTCCATTCATATGCGTGATGCTCTCCGTTTAGACCTAGGCTAGTGTCGCACCCAAAAAGATGTAAATTATAAAAACCCATGCCCATTGCTATAACCATTGCCCTTGTAAGTATAGTACAGCCACCACCTATAAGTACTTGCCCCTCTGCACCATAAATAGAATGGTCAAATTTATCACCCATAAGATGCCACATAGTAATATGGCAATCTTTAAGGTGCTCAAATACTTCTGGCGAACATTGAGATGCTATTAAATAATCTATACTGTCTTTTTTGTACTTTAAATAATTAACTACTATAGGATCAGGGTCACAAACAGCGCACCAATTAGGTAATATTCCTTTTTCTATTGTATAATCATGTGCAGAACCACAAGCCATTATATAATTATATTTCCTTAAATTCTCTACTTCTTTTTCTAGAGAAGGTCCACCACCTACTATAGCAATAGGTACTTGTTCGCGCCACCATATATTATGATCTATTGGAGTCAGTTTCCTGTCTTTATTTTTTAATATGTTCTCTTTAATGTGTTCAGTCGGCGTAGCTGTCTGTACATCTATGCCGTCAAGCTTAACCATACCTGGTATATTAAACTGTTCCTCAAACGGAAGCATCTTGATGATCCGTAGAGCCTATATCAGGATTATTAGAAAGCTCATCATGAATAGAAGGCTGCATCTTATGTAGAGGATCAGTAATAGGATCAGGCTCTATTTCTACCGGCTGTACTTTCTTCTTTCTCTTCTTTGCTAGTTCCTGAGTAGGATGATTAGCATTAATTCTAGCTGATTGTTCGTCGTGTTGCGGTCCAGGCACAAACGCGCTTAGTGGTTGGTTCCCTGTACGCATAAGCACTTGATCTAACTGTCTCTTGAGGTCGGCTACTTGCTGTTGAAGCACTCTTTTTTCGACTCTTTCGTCGTCTATTTGTTTTTGTAATTTATGGAAAGCTTTGCCTTTTTCGGCACTAGATAAATACATTTGCGCACGATTAACGTATTCTTGGCCACCACGGCCGATATTGTCAATTGCGGAAGCTGAGAGTTTGGCGCATTGCTCAATTGTGTACACTCCCATAGCTTTTAAGTTCTCACCCACAGATGGATGATTTGGAAATAATAAATCTATAGTAGTTCCCTCTGGAATTTGTGTTCTGTTCTGCACAAATGCGCTCCATTGAGACCTATAGCGCATCTTATCTTGATCTGTAGCCGGTCTGTCTATTTTATTGAGATTTTCGCCTGGGTGCTGAATAGTTACATATATTTGGTCTTCAAACCAACGACGACCCATCTCGATAGATTTAGCAGGTATTTCTACAGATTTATTGTAGAACATAACCAACGTAAGAGCATCATTTCCAAATTGGACGGTGCCAGATAGCCCTCCACCGTTCCAATTGATCTTAGTTGCATTCCAGTCCTGGCTCATTGCAAGGTCTCTTTTTGTTTAGCTATATGTGCTTCTACTTCTAGTTTTAACATTGCCCCTAAATCTTGTAGCATACCATCGCCATGAAATGTCGGAGTAAAGATATTATAGTGCTCAAAATAAAATTCTTTGAAATGATGCGCTTGAGCTAATTGATACCCGATACAAGTATAAGTTTTTTTATCTGGTCTATCCTTACCTAATTTAATTTTATGAGTTATACCATAGTCTTCTTCTTGTTCAGTAGAAAAGCCATAAGCATGGTGTGAATTATCTTCTAGTCCTAAGCAGCTATCAAAACCAAAGAAATGTATATTATTATACCCTAAAAGGATAGCTATGCAAAGAGACCTTAATCCTACTGTGCATCCACCTGCCACCCCATAATACTCTTTCTCTACTTTTTTAATCTCTATAGAGGCTTCTTCGCTATGACAGTGCCATAATACAAGTTGGTGCTCTTTAAAATGATTAACTATCTTGGGGTCACAAGAAGTAGCTATAAGATAGGTAGTTTCTGTGTCTAATTTAGTATAATAGTTAATACTAACAGGATCAGGATCGCATATAACACCGTAAGTAGGTTTTATTCCTTGTGATATTATATAGTCGTGCGCTGATCCTGCAACTACTATAGTTTTAAACTCTTTTAGCTTCTCTATTTGAGTTTTTACGCTAGGACCACCACCTACTATAGCTATTGGATGATCGTTGCCTTTAATCTTTCTAAAAGAAGGTAAATGCTCAAGCCTAGGCACTTTTAACTTAATATTTTCTAATACATTCTCTAAGAAAACACTAGCACTAGTAGCTGCCTGTGTATTAATCAATTTAACAGGCGTAAAAGGAGCATCAAACCCATCGACGTGGTATGCTTCAGGTACATTATGTATACCACTATCCATGAATAAGATGCTCCTTCTCCGAGTAAGGCCAAGGCTAAACTTAAGCTGTCACTGACACTGGGAACCAATATCCACCAGCCCACAGAATAGGCGTGACAACAGTAGTTGTCTGGAGAGACACTGGGATGACAATGGCAGGGAAATAAGAGTTAGATGCTGTAGTTGAGATAACACCAGGAGTCGCAACTTCGATAAATATTCTAGCACCACCTGCGTTAGCCAAACTACGCGCATTAACCTGTGCGCCACCATTAGACTTCATCATCGCCCAGAAGAAATCACCAGCATTACAGACACCACCGTTAGCATTACCAATGCTCACAGTAGCGCCAGCTTGGTTGGGCGGGAACTCCGCAACGCCATAAGTATAGACGTTGGAAGTAATGTTAGCCTGAGTAGCATCGTTAGCATTATAACCACTGTCAATTGCCACAACCATGTAGCAAGTAACAGTAGTAGATGCTTGAACGAAGAGCCACTCAGAGCCAGCATTACCCTGCACTCGATCACCAAGTTTCATTGGCGGCGCAGGATACTCAGGAGTATTAGCTGTGGCTGTGACGTTAGCCACAGTCATATTTAAGTTAACACCCTCCTTTCCATCCATAGGATAGAAAGTAGTGATAGTCGCGATAGCAGCCATTTTACTATCTCCTTCTTTCTATTAGGTCTTGATAAGACCCTGGAGGAAAGCATTCGATAACGTGGCGTTACCGGCCCAGCCTAACAAGCGAACCATCGCGTCCTGATTAACAGAGAAACGATCAGGATCGAGAGGAACCATGTTACGCTGTGCATGTGGACGCCAATGGAGGTAGTTGGTATTCAAGAAATACATAAACGATGTCGGAACACCACCAACAGCAGTACCAGAACCACTAATCTCCGGGGGAAGAGGATCAGCAGAAAATCCCTGGAAACCACCATCAAGGACAACATCGCTATTCATGTATTTCAGTGAAGAATAACCGGCTTCCGCTAAGTCAGGCGCTCCACCTTCAGACTGAATTCGTTGAATAGACTGCAACGCCTGAAGATAGAACTTATACATGTTATTATCGGCAACAATAAGATCGGGGAAATCACGGCCCCTAACCAACTGTACCCATAAACTATCCATGTAATTTAAAATATTAGCTGCAGAAGCAGCGGCGCCGCCATCAGTTAACGCGCTAAAGGAAAGATTCCTAAAGAACGCCCACTGCGAACGATCAATACCACCTACAGTACCAGTTGTCGGCGTAGCCGCAACAAGTAACTGTAAGCCACCGATAGAACCAGCAACAGAGCCATCGCCATAGACACCATTAGAGAGACCATTCATAAAAGAACGCTCGCCGTTCTCAATGCGGCCTTCTAACAGGTCAATAATAGCCTCTTCACCACTATTCTGAATTTCCTCTAAGCCGGAAATGGAAACAGCCAAAGCGGCCTGGCGAATGGGGAACTCAGCAGCAGTAAACACCTGGCTCGGGCTGATATTAATCGTCTGGTAGCCACTATACCAAGTAAAGGTCTGGTTGTTAGCATAGTCCAGTTCTTGTACAATAGTACGACCACCAGAAAACGTCTTAATACGACCTTTCTTATTCAGACGAGCAAGAAGGGCGTTGTTACGACTTACGTTATCCTGCAACACTCCTGTACGGTTGCGGAGCGTAGTAGTAACAATTTCGCTCAGATTAGGATAAGCCATAGTTGTTACTCTCTAAAGGGTTTAAACTTACAATTAGTTGTCTCTAAGCTGATCCAACGACAATCTGAGGCTATCTCTAACTGAAGTAGTTTCTCGACCAGTACCGTTTGTCTTACCTTTGACTTGTGCGACAGGCATAGAAGGAGCGGAAGGTTTGAGCCCTACACCAGCTCTCTTTGCCTTTTCAAGTCTAGCCTTAGCTAGCTGTGCATCTTTAGCGGCTTTATCTTTAGTCTCTTGCTCTGCTTTAGCAATTTGCTCTTGTTGAATAAGAGCAATTACTTCAGGATTAATTCGGCAAGCCGCTTCATATGCACCATCAAGATCGAGGTTTCCATCCTTCATTGGGACTGCGCCACTAACCATTAACTGATACATCAATTGGTTCACTTTTGAATAGTGAGGACGAAGTGGTGTACCAGTAGAGTCTTTAGAGGTGGCCCAACTAGTTACCGCAGCATCCGCAGCAGCTTGCTGTTGAGTAGTAAGCTGATTCTTCAGTTGGGTAACTTCGCCAACAATACCTTGAGCCCATGCTGGCGGGTCTTGGCTTTCAGTTAGAGTAGGATCAGTGCCATCGTGCTTAGTAGATTCTAATTGCGCTAAATTTATTCCAAAGTTGGAAGCCAATTGCTTGAATGAACTGGCACGTTTACCCTCATCTTGATCTGAGAGTGCTTCCATCCATTGAAAAAGTCTATCTATAGTTGCAGCTGGAGTAGTCCCGAACTTTTGAATAGCCGGGAGCCTTGGAGCAATTACTCGCTCCAATTCTTCAAAGGCGCGGACCTTTGGAGAAGCTTGTGCAAACCCGTCAGAAACTTCTTTCTCACGAGCTAGAATTAATTGTTTATCTTCTGGGGTTAATTTATCCCAGACTGCTTTGCCCTTAGTTTTATAGTACGGAGGAGGAGGTTCAGTTTTGTCTTCTACTTTTTCTTGCTTAAACTCTTTATCGTCTTTCTTATCTGACTCTTCCCTTCCTCTATCAGATACAGATTCTTTAGGCTTTTTTTGAACCAGTTTATCATCTCTAGACGAAGATTTTTCTTCTCTTTCGTCTTCGGGGTCTTCATCCTCCTTTTCCTCTACCTCTTTTACCGCAGCCTTAAGCGCCCCACG
>Ga0137455_1000005_pt1 | contig 66183 bp, 100 predicted proteins | sample EasRivERMGT600_2_FD_102334 | JGI IMG/M metagenome (GOLD analysis project Ga0137455, IMG submission 102334) | Soil microbial communities from meander-bound floodplain in the East River, Colorado, USA - East River MetaG ERMGT600_2 | ecosystem: Environmental > Terrestrial > Soil > Floodplain ... | reverse complement strand
AGGAACTACAGAAGCAGCTGGAAGTGATGCTGAGCCAGGCGGACGTGAGCGCGCCAGATCTGGCGAAGCTGCGCACCGCGATAGACCTGGAGAAGGAGAACTTGCGCAAGCCCAGCTTCAGTTTGAATCTGATGTCTCCGCTACTGGAAGCCGACCTCCTGGTGATAGACGAGGCCAGCATGGTCAACGACCAGATGGCCGCCGACATCCTGTCGTTCGGGTGCAAGGTGCTCGTGCTCGGCGATCCGTTCCAGCTGCCGCCCGTGTACGGTGAGGGTGCCTTCATGCGGGGCGACCCGGACACCCTGCTCACCGAGGTGCACCGCCAGGCACACGACAACCCCATACTGCACCTGGCCACCATTATAAGGGAGGAGCGCAGGCTCCCCGCCGACAGCCCCTGCGTGGTGCGCGGTGCCCACCAGCATGGCCCCACCAGCGAGGAGCTGGCCAAGGCGGCAGACCAGGTCATCGTAGGCACTAACAACACGCGCAACTACTGCAACACGCGGCTTCGTCATCTGCTGCAGATGACCGACCCGCTGCCCATGCCGGGCGACAAGGTGGTGTGTACGCGCAACAATCACGAGTACGGAATTCTGAACGGCATGGTGTACAGCGTGGACGACGCCCGCGACATGGGCGAGCTGGGCATAGTGTTGGAGCTGCACGACGGCCCCACCGTGCTGGCACACAAGGCGCCGTTCATGGGCGACGAGGTCCCCTGGGCACTGGCCCGCGACGCCGAACACTTTCAGTTCGGGTACGCGCTCACGTGCCACAAGGCCCAGGGTAGTCAGTGGGGGAACGTAGTGATCGTAGACGAGAGCAGACGTTTCGGCAAGGACAGGTGGCGCTGGTTGTACACGGCGGTCACGCGCGCGTGCGAACAGTTGGCGGTACTACCATGAGCAAGAAACGGAAAGTGTGTCACGGCAAGAAGAAGTTCACCACGCGCAACGGTGCGGCGGGCCACGCGGTGGGCAAGCGGAGGATGTTCGACAACCGTTACGTGGCGTACAAGTGTGAGTTCTGCAGTGGGTGGCACGTCAGCCGCAGGGAGGAACTCCTTGATCGTGATAGCCGTAGGTGAGCGGATACACAACCCGAAGCTGTCCGCACGTGCGGAGGCCCGGCTGGCTGCGGACTGGAAGCCCATGCTGAGCCCGGCGCTGCGGGTTGTCAGCAGTACGCGCACGCGCTGGCTTGCAGTTGGCGGTGACCGCGTGAGCTATATGTTCAACCTGCTGCCTCCGTGTGCCACAAGTGGTGCGTGGAACGCAGCCCTGGCCACCAAGCACGCCGAGGAGATGCTGAGCTACGCGGCCGACCAGCACATGCAGTACGGCGCACCGGAGAACGCGCGGCTGGTGCTGCTGGGGCGCAAGGTGGAGCGCGCCTTCACAGACGCGCCCCGGCAGTGGGGCACCGTGTACGTGGTGGACGGCATAGACTGCATGACGCTGCCCCACCCCAGCGGCAGGTGCCGCGTGTGGAACGACACGCAGGCACACGCCCGCCTGCGGCGTGCACTGATAGAGTTCTGCGCGGAGGTCAAGAGATGATAGCAGACCTGATTCTTCTCGTTCTTCTCGTGGCTGCCCTCACCTACGCCTACGTGCTGGGTCGTCAGCACGCTGTCAGGAAAACGTACGAGGCGCTCAAGGCGGCACAGGAGATATTCAGTACCTTCGAGTTGGACCCCAACCATCGTGTCGGGATGCTGCGCTTCGTGCAGATACTGCGCGCGCAGCTACACAAGCGGGAGATATGAAACCACAAGGCACCGAGGCGTTCTTCGCCTACGCACGCGAACGCTATCACATTAAGCTGCGGCGTGACGCGGGCCAGCCCAAGCCCTGGACGGAAGACCCCGTACTGCAGCAGTGGCGATTCTGCCACGTCTTCAGGGAGGACGACAAGACCACAGCCTGGTTCCGCGACAACATACGTGAGCCCCTACACTGGGAGTACGACGCGGTGCTGTGGGCTACCGTCGCGTTCCGCTGGTTCACGCGCATAGAGACGGGCGAGAAGATCAAGAACGTGCTGCTGAACTACGGCTGGGACGAGCAGCTGGTGCGCGCCGCAGTTAGGGGCCTCCGCCCGCTGGTCACCGGTGCCTACATGATACTGCCCAGGCCGGGCGTGCGAGACGTCAACAAGCTGGACAGCATCTGCTGGTGCATGGAGCGCTTCGAGGAGACCAGCGCCAAGTTCATCGCCGCGAAGCCCAAGACGCTGCAGCACGCGCACGAGCTGCTGATGGGCGCCCCCGGGTTGGGGCCGTTCATGGCATACGAGGTGGTCACCGACCTGCGGCATACGTGCGTACTGGAAGACGCACCGGACGTGAACACCTGGGCCAACCTGGGGCCAGGCGCGCGGCGTGGGCTGGAGCACGTGCACGGTTGGTGCAAACCAGCCACCGCCGTACCGCTGATGCAGAGCCTGCTGGCCGACAGCAGGCACACGCAGCTGTGGCCGTGGCCGGAACGCCCCTGGGAGCTGCGAGAGGTGGAGCACACCCTATGCGAGTTCGACAAGTACGTGCGTGCCATGCAAGGCAGAAAGCTGAAGCGCCGCTATGAGTGAGGTAGCTATCCTGTTCCTGCGCCCCGGGCTCGGCGGCGGCACCACCACGTACACGGCACACCTGCACGCGGCGCTGCAGGCAGCGGGGCATCAGCCGATGATATACCGCGCACGCATTCGCACGGAGGACAAGCTGCGCCCTTTCGGTAGGTTCGCGCACACGTGGTATCGCAACTTCTCCGCGCGCGATCTACTGCAACTGGTCAAGCACACACCGGCCATCATCACGGCGGCTGCCGCAGCCAAGGACCAGCCGCAGTACACGCTGGTACCGCAGCTGCTAGCGGCGGGCGCACGCCTGGTGGTACACGACGCCATGGAGTTCAAGGTGCACGATCACATCAAGCCCGACACCAAGCTGCCCACGCGCCCCATTCTCATCAGGCAGTCCATGCGACGCTACTTCCCGGAAGCACTTTGGCTGCCGCACCCGTACATGCGCAGCGCGCCTAGCGGTGTATTGCGCGACAAGGTGGCGGTGTCCGTGACACACGTGAAGAGCGTGAAGCGCACGCACCTGCTGCTGGAGGCCAACCGCCTGCTGCCACCGGAGCGGCGCGTCGAGATACTGGGCGCGGAGCACCGCATCTACAGCTATCAGCTAGCCCAGCGGTACCCGGACGTCTTCAAGCAGGGCCAGCACAAGGCGTTCCCGATGACGTTCGAGGCGGCGCCAGCTATCTGTGCGCGCGCCGCGTACTGCGTGGACATGACCCGTTTCCCGGACGACGGCGGCGGCACGCAGTACCCGCTACTGGAAGCCATGGACGCGCGTGCCGTGAACATCATGCACGAGGACTGGTTCACCGTACCCGGTGAACTGGTGCGTGGCAAGCACGTGGTCACCGTGTCCGGCGCCGAGCAGCTAGCCGGTGTGCTACGGCACGGCAGCTACTACGGTGAACACGAGCAGCGTGTCGTAGAAGCTGGCGACGAGCTACTGAAGCAACACGACCACCAGCTGGTGGGCAACCTGTACGCGGAGGAGATGAAACTGTGAACGCCCTTGTCTGTCATCTGACCAAGTGTTCTCCCGGTAGCATGGTGGCCAGCGTGCGCATCGCCAACTACGTGGCGCAGCAGCTTGGCGCGCCGCTGGTACACACGGAGGAGGACGTAGCGCGCTGCACCGACGAGCAGCTGCAGGCGCTAGATCTGTTCGTGCTGGTGAACAGCCCCACCGGCTTCGCCCCGGAGGCGGTGCGTCGGTTCAGCGCAGAGGGGCTGTGGTTGGCGCGCAACGCGGTGTTCGTCAACAACGACTACAAGATGCGACCACCCAGCCAGTCCAAGTCGCATCAGCAGCGGCGCTGGGGCAAGCACCGGGCCGAGGCTGGCGACTACTACGGCTACAGCCTGTGGAGTACGGTGCCCGGCCAGCTGCGCCCCGCCCGCTATCCGCTGGACAGCTACGTGAACTGGAACCAGCTGACATACGAACCGCGCGACGGCATGACACACGTGGACAGAGAGCCTGGCGTGCTGTACTGGGGCGCGCTGCGCAAGGGCAGAGAAGGGCGCCTGCGCCAGCTGCTACACGGTCAGTTCCCGGTTACTGTAAGCACCGCGCCGCAGTCCGTGCAGAAATTCAAGGAGTTCCTGCCGAACGCCAACTACGTGGGCCAACTGAACCCACTGATAGCCGCGCTGACCAGGTACCGCGCCACTATATACACGCACGATGACTGGAGCGACACGGCCTACTGCAGCCTGGCGAACCGCTTCTACGAGGCGCTGTCGGCGGGCATGGCCATCCTGGTGGACGCGCGCTGCACCGGTACCTTCAAGCGCGCGGGCCTCAGCATGGAGCCAGAGTGGATCGTGCGTAGCCACGATGACGTCGCACGCGCGCTGGCCAACGCGGAACGGATCGCCGTGGATCAGGTGCGCTGGCGTGAGCACTACCAGACGCTGCTGAAGGAACAACTGCATGCAGCTGTGGCGAAGGTGTCGGTATGATCGTACTACCTGTACGCAACGTACACGAGGCCCTCCCAGAAGCCATCAGGCTTCTGGGCCAGTGGGGCCAGCCACGCGACACGCGCAACGGCAAGGCGCTGGTGGCACCGGAACCGGTGACCACGCGATACGCGTTCCCAAGGGAACGTGTTCTCTTCTGGCCGGAGAGAGACGCCAACCCGTTCTTCCACTTCTACGAGTCGTTGTGGATGCTGGGCGGGCGCAACGACGTGAAGAGCCTGACACGTTTCGTGGGGCGCATGGCGCAGTTCAGCGACGACGGCAAGACGTTCCACGGCGCCTACGGCTACCGGTGGCGCGGCGGCTGCGCACCGCCACTGGATCAGCTCAACAAGATCGTGGAGCAGCTGCGCAAGTATCCGGAAGACAGGCGCGCCGTGCTGCAGATGTGGCAACACACCACGGATCTGGGGCGAGACGGCAAGGACGTACCCTGCAATCTGGTGGCCCACTTCCAGGTGAACGCGGCAGGCATGCTGGACATGACCGTGTTCAACCGTAGCAACGACATCATCTGGGGCTGCTACGGCGCCAACGCGGTACACTTCAGCTATCTGCAGGAGTACGTTGCGGCCCGCCTGGGGCGCAACGTAGGCACGTACTGGCAGGTCAGCGACAACTGGCACGCCTACGTGGACGTGTTCGAGCCCCTACGCCCGCTCGCCGACAAGGTCCACCAGCTGCACCGAGTGGTGCAGTGGGAGAACCCCTACGACAACGTGCAGCCCTACGATCTGTTCATGGTGAACGCCGAACGCTGGGAGCAGGAGCTAGCTACGTTCCTGGACGTGGGCGCCAAGGCCATGGGCTACCAGGAACCGTTCTTCAGGCGCGTGGCGCTGCCTATGGTGCTCGCACACGACGCACACAAGCAGCATGACTACGAGCTCGCGCTGGTGCGGGCCGGTGGTATCGGCGCTACAGACTGGCGTCGGGCCGTGATAGAGTGGCTACAACGGAGGAGACAGAAGCATGACGCACGTACCGAAGCTGATTGACGCAGGCCACGTGGAGCGGCTGCACACGCGCCCGCACCACCTGCCGTACAGCATCGCGCAGCACAGCTGGGGCATGGCAGTCCTGCTGTACCATCTGTGGCCCGGCAAGAACCCACCGTCTCATCAGCTGGTGATGTCGTGCCTGGAGCATGATCTCCCAGAGTACCAAGTGGGAGACGTGCCCCGCCACACGAAGGAACGTTGGCCCGACCTGACCAGCATGCTGGAGAAGGCGGAACGCGTGACGGCTGCTGAGATGGGCGTGCACATACACAGTCTGTCCGACGCGGAGCGCGACTGGCTACGTGGGCTAGATCTGCTGGAGCTATACCTGTTCTGCCTGCGCGAGGAGAAGTTCGGCAACGATCTGCTGCTGGAAGTGAAGGCCAAGTGCGACGAGCTGCTCAACAGCAGCTGGGTACCGGAGCCTGTGCGCCAGGTCCACCTCAACACGAAACAGGAGGCGCTGCTGTGATCTACAAGGTCATCAACTCCGTAGACGGAGAGAACGATCCGCTGTACTTCGAGGCCGACACGTTGGCGGAAGCACAGGAGAAGTTCCGCGACAAGTTCGGCGACGACGTGCCGGATGAGATGCTAGGCTGGACGGAGAACGTGCCGCTACCGGAAGGGATAGAACCGCTATGATCAAGACGTACCTGGACTTCCTGGAGGTGCTCGCGGCGGAAGACCTGGCCAGCCTACACAAGACGCTGGACACTGTCGCTGCTGGAGACGTAGCGGGCCTGCGCAAGGCGGAGGAAAGCTACGGCGATAGCTGGAAGAAACGTGGGGGCGTCGGTGCCTTCATGATGCTCGCGCGTAAGTGGGATCGCATCGAGAAACAGGTCAAGGAAGAGGAAGCAGCTGGCTCTGACGACGACACGCAGCAAGGCACTGCTGTCGTGATGTGGGATATCCTCGCCCACATACAGGCGGATCCGCGCGAGGAAGGCTTGATAGACGATATCCGCGATCTGCGCCGCTACCTGATGCTGGTGGAAGCAGAAGTGCGCGCACGGCAGGTGGGCACGTGAGAGACTTCTTCACCATCGTCAAGGCGCTGCTCCTGATCGCGTTCACGCTGGCCTTAGCCCTGGGCGCGTGGTGGGTGTTCATCTGGGTGACACGTATGGCGTGGGGGCACTGAGGTGCAGCTGCCGCTGTTCGACGTAGCCAGCGACTGGACACCGCCGGACATCGCACAGCTGCCCAGCTGGCGCGGCGCCGCCCGCGTGGGCGTAGATGTGGAGACGTACGATCCACACCTGAAGGAAACCGGCCCCAGCGTGCGCAGCGGCGGCCACCTGATCGGTGTCAGCTTCGCGCTGGAGGACGGACCCGCCTACTACCTGCCGATGCGCCACGAGGGCGGTGGCAACCTCACAGTCGGATCCGTACTGTCCTATCTACGTACCGAGGCAAGCAACTACACAGGCACCGTCGTCGGGCACAATCTCAACTACGACCTGGACTACCTGGCCGAGGCTGGAGTCACGTTTCCTAGCATCAAGTGGCAGCGGGACACCATGTTGGCGGATCCGCTGCTGGACGAGCTCCAGGACAGCTACAGCCTGGACGCAGTGGCGCGGCGCTGGGGCTACCCCGGCAAGAACACCGATCTCCTAGAGCGCGCACGCGCCAACGCGGGCGTGCCCAAGGGGCAGTTCCACCAGCTCCACAGCAAGTACGTCGGCCCCTACGCGGAGCACGACGCGCGCCTACCGCTGCTCATCAGCCGCAGGCAGGAGCGGGAGCTAGAGCAGCAAGATCTACTTCAGATCTACGATCTGGAGAGCCAGCTGCAGCCGGTACTGCTCGCGATGACACGTAGGGGTATTCGTGTAGACCTGGACGCGCTGCAGCAAGTTGAGGACTGGGCGCTGCAGGAGGAGAAGCTGGCGCTGCAGGCGGTGCGCACCGCCACCGCGATAGACGTACCTGTGGACGGCGTGTGGAAGAAGGATCTCGTGGTGAAGGCGCTGCTGGCCGACGGCGTGACCCTGGGCCGCACGCCCAGTGGGCAGCCCAAGGTAGACAAGGCGCTGCTCAACGCGAGCGGGGGCAGCAAGGCGGCGGCGGCCATACTACGCGCGCGCAAGGTGAACAAGCTGCGCACGACGTTCGTGGCCAGCGTGCGCGCGCATCTCGTCGGCGACAGGATACATGCCACGTTCAACCAGCTACGCGGAGAGCGTGAGTACGGCGCGCTGGTGGGCGCACGGGCGCGCCTCAGCATGGCCAACCCCAACCTGCAGCAGCAACCGATCCGCGACGAGTTCGGCCCCATGTGGCGCGCCATCTACGTGGCGGACGAGGGCTGCACCTGGGCCAGCGCCGACTACAGCCAGCAGGAACCGCGCATGCTCACTCACTTCGCGGAGCTGTGCGGCCTGCGAGGTGCCAAGGAGATGGCCGACAGGTATCGCAACGACCCAACGGCGGACAACCACAACATGATGACGATCTTCATCTACGGCCAGGAAGCCTGGGACAGCTGGGACAAGCCCACCAAGAAGCGGCACCGTGACCCGTGCAAGAACATCTTCCTCGGCCTATGCTACGGCATGGGCAGCGCCAAGCTAGCGCGCAGTGTGAACCTACCCACCAAGTGGATCACCAACTACGAGGGCCGCCAGATAGAGGTCGCCGGCGACGAGGCTCAGAAGCTGCTGGACAAGTTCAACGACGCGGTGCCGTTCGTCAAGGAGCTGTCGCAGCTGTGCATGCGCAAGGCGGAGCAGCGCGGCTATATCATCACGGTGCTGGGGCGCCGGTGCCGGTTCCCGCTGCGCCACGACGGCACGCGCGACTGGACACACAAGGCGCTGAACTTCCTCATCCAGCCGAGCAGCGCGGACCAGACCAAGAAGGCGCTGATAGAGGTGCACAAGGCGGGCATCCCGGTACAGCTGCAGGTGCACGACGAGCTCAACGCCAGCGTGCGCGAGCGCACACAGGGAGAGGAGATGGCCGACATCATGCGAAACTGTGTCAAGCTACAGGTGCCCAGTAGGGTGGACCTGACCTTCGGTGCCAACTGGGGCGCCACGAAGACCGCGACGTGAACCGTGGACGAGAACCTGAAGAGCGCGCTGGCCAAGTACGGCGACAAGCCTCCACGGTTCCTGTGGAAACACCTGCCACGAGAGGAGCAGGAGCGTCTGGTGATAGTGTCCATAAAGCAGGAGCTGAAGTTCCTGGGCCTGGAGACAGCACACGTGACAGACGACTACCTGCTGAACGCGATAGCGATGATACCGGGGGTCGTCAGAAAGCCGAGGAAGACATGAGCGAGAAGGCGATGCGCAGCCAGGTGGTACAGATGCTGCGACCACTTAGCGCGTTTCCAGTGGAGAATCTTGCACAGCCAGGTACGCCGGACGTAGCATACCGCCACGGTTGGCTCGAGCTCAAGTGGCTACGCAGCTGGCCACGTACAGCTTCCACACACGTCAAGTTTGATTTCACACCGCAGCAGCGCTACTGGTTGCTCAACTGGAGACGCGCCGGTGGACAGGCATGGTTCATGGTCCAGTGTCACAACGAGTGGATACTGATAGATGGTGCCGTCGCAGCACTGAAGATCGGTACGATGTCGCGCGCGTCGCTCGCCATGGATCTGGCAGATAAGTATTGGGGCCACGGGATAGACGAGGAGGAACTGGTCGCATGGCTTTCACACTCACGCAGGCAGAGTGCCTACTGCTTGAGCGCAGACGAAGAGGCGAGTCTCAGACGCGGGCTGCTCGCCGCTACAGGATCCCCGTCAGTAGATACGTCGCATGGGAGCGCGGGACGCGGGAGATAACGAAGCCAGTCAGTGAGATCGTACCTACGCCTTGCGAGAAGTGTGTAGTGCTGCGGAAACGCAGCGGCAAGGCGCAGAAGGAGATCGCCGCGGAGATGCGGCGCAGTCGGATGTGGGTCGTGCTGATGGAGCGTGGCGACGCCAACCCCACGGAGCTGCTCAGGTACTGGAATGAACACAGCTAGCTTCCTGCAGGCGTTCCACCCTGGCGGGCCGTGGGTGCTCACGTCCATCACGGTAGACCGCAAGGGCATGGAGACGGTGACATTCTCTGAGATGCAGGACGCCGTCACGTGGGCAGCCAAGCACAACGGCAAGCGCAACCTGTACTTCAACGTCAACCGCAGCAGCCGCCCGCTGACCAAGAAGGCCCAGAAGGACGACATCACCGCCGCCGCGTACCTGCACGTAGACGTGGACGCGCGCGCGCGCGAGGACCTGACCACGGAGTTTGAGCGCATCAAGAAGGCGCTCACGGAGTTCGTACCGGCGCCCACGTTCATCATCTTCAGCGGCGGCGGCTATCAGGCGTTCTGGCAACTGAAAGAGGCGATCACCGACCCACCCACCAAGGTGGAGGCGTACAACAAGCAGCTGGAGAACCTCCTGGGCGGCGACCACTGCTTCAACGTGGATCGCATCATGCGGCTGCCCGGTACCATGAACATACCGGACGCCAAGAAGGTGGAGCGTGGCCGCGTGGCCACCATGGCCGAGGTGCACCACCACGACCCTGAGGCGGTGTACACGCTGGCCAACTTCACGCCTGCCGTGCTGCAGCCTGCCGGTGCGGAGGCGGCCAAGGTCACGGTGCCAGACGAGGTGAAACACCTGGGCAGCGTGGACGAGCTGGCCAAGTGGGGCGTACCTGACCGCGTGAAGATGGTGATCGTGCAGGGGCACGACCCAGACACGCCCAAGCAGGGAGACAACAGCCGCAGCGCGTGGGTGTTCGACGTGGTGTGCCAGCTGGTGCGCTGCAAGGTACCGGACGAGGTGATCTACGCGGTACTCACCGACCCCAACTTCGAGATCAGCAGCAGCATACTGGACAAGGGCAGCAACGCACGCAAGTACGCCACCCGGCAGATGGCACGTGCTAAGGACGAGGTGGAGGATCCGCAGCTGCGCAAGCTGAACGAGCGCTTCGTCGTGATCGGCAACCTGGGCGGCAAGTGCAAGGTGGTGGAGGAGGTGTACGACAACGTGCTCAACCGGCCCCGCCTGACCAAGCAGTCGTTCCAAGATTTCCGCAACCGCTACAGCAGCGAGTACGTGACGATCGGCAAGAAGCAGGTGCAGCTGGGCGCGTGGTGGCTGGGCCACCCCGGGCGCCGCCAGTACGACTACCTCGTGTTCAGCCCCAACCAAGAGGTACCCAACGCGTACAACCTGTGGCAGGGCTTCTCGTGTACGCCCGCCGTCGGCGACAAGCACGCGGGCTACCTGGCGCATCTGCGCGACAACATCTGCGGCGGAGTGGAGGAGTACTACAGCTACCTGCTGGGCTGGCTGGCGCGCGCCGTGCAGAAGCCCGACAGCCCCGGCGAGACGGCGGTGGTGCTGCGCGGCAAGAGCGGTACCGGCAAGTCGTTCTTCGCGAAACACTTCGGCAGCCTGTGGGGGCGCCACTTCCTGCCGGTGGCCGACGCCAAGCATCTGGTGGGCAGCTTCAACGCGCACCTGCGCGACTGTGTGGTGCTGTTCGGCGACGAGGCGTTCTTCGCTGGCGACAAGAAGCACGAGTCCGTGCTGAAGACGCTGATCACAGAGGAGAGCATGATGATAGAGCACAAGGGCGTGGACGCGGAGGTCAGCCCCAACTTCATCCACCTTATATTAGCCAGCAACAGCGAGTGGGTAGTGCCCATGGGTGCTACAGAGCGCCGGTTCTTCGTGCTGGACGTGGGCGACAGCCACCAGAAGGACACGCGCTACTTCCAGGCCATCGCCAAGGACATGGCACGCGGTGGGCGCGAGCACCTGCTACACATGCTGATGACGCACGACCTGCAGGGCTTCGACGTGCGCAACGTACCCACTACCGCCGCCCTGATGGAGCAGAAGATGCACAGTCTGGGGCCGATGCACGAGTGGTGGCTGGAGAAGCTGCAAGCCGACACGTTCGAGACCGAGGTGCCGGTAGACGAGCTGGTCGGCGACTACGTGCGCAGCTGCGTGCAGTACAACGTGCCACGGCGCGGGAGCGCTGTCAAGCTGTCCATGTTCCTGCGCAGCGTGTGCCCAACCGGCTACCCTAGGCGCGTGCGCAGCAGCAAGGGCGCGCGGCGCTACAGCCTGCAGTTCCCACCGCTGCACGAGCTCCGCGTGTACTGGGATGGGCTGTACGGGTTCCAGAGCAGTTGGGCCAAGGAGGAGGCCCTGGGACGGGAAATATTTTAATGTTGTCATCTCGTTACGCCCCATGGTACTGTGTTGGCATCTTGTTCCCTAGGAGGCACGACCGATGAAGTACACGTTCACCGAGATATTCGGCATCCACAACCCGGCTATGGATCCGGAGCGTGTGGGCAAGGAACTGGCTGAGCTGTGTGCAGAGAACGACAACGTACTGGATGCAGACGACGTCGTGGCATACGCGCACAAGGCCGCTCGCAGCGAGTGCGCCAAGCTGTTCGAGTGGGACGACAAGCAGGCGGCGCGCAGGTACCGCCGCACCCAGGCACGTCGTCTCATCAGCAGCCTGCAGACTACGGTCGGCGGCAAGAAGGTCAGGGCCTACGTGTCCCTGGAGAACAGGAAAGGCTACCACAACTTCGCAGACGTGATGGCCGACCAGGAGATGAGAGATCAGCTCCTGCAGACAGCCCTGCGGAAACTGACGAGCCTGCAGGGCCAGTACAAGCACCTGTCCGAACTTGCGAAGGTGAACAGCGAGATCGAGCGGGCGCGCCTCAAGCACGTGCGCAAGCACGCATAAGGAGCACGCACCATGGCCAAGAAAGGTATGCTCAATCACTTCGACCACACCACGTTGGACCGCCTGATGACGGAGCACTCGTTCACGTCTACCGCACTCGCAGAACGCCTGGGCATGGCGGCCAGCGCCGTGGCCACGTGGCGCGGCGGCAAGGGCAAGCCCCGGCACGACACGCTGAAGGCGGTGGCCAAGGTGCTCAAGGTGGCACCGGAGATCCTGTCGCAGGACTTCGGTAGCCCTGCGCCCGGCACCAACGGACACCACCGCGCGGACGCCAGCGGCCAGCTGTGGCTCAAGGTCCAGGACGCCAAAGCCTACGCGGGCAAGCAGCTGTTCGACGACACGAACGATCCCGTCGTGGCTGAGAAACTGTCACGCGTGATCGCCTACCTGAACAAGGCGGCGGGGGAGCTGAAGTAGATGCCGATCGTGATCTTCTACGGTATCGTCATGGTGCTTGTCGCGTTCATCCTGCTCACGCAGGTGGTGTGGCCAGCAGCCGACCGGACGATACCGTACTTCCCCAACTTCCGGCCCAAGGCGTGGCGGGCCGCGAAGCTGAAGATGGCCCACGCTGCCGTGAAGAACTGCGAGGCCACACTACGCACGGCCGAGGACCAGCTGGCCCTGGCCAAGGGTACCGGGTGGCATCAGGAGCACGCCGCGCAGCGTGACGTGACGAAGGCCCAGTACGCGCTGCGAGATGCGCAGCTGCTGGTGCAGGAGATGGAAGCACAGACCAAGGAGGAAAAGTAAGTGGTTAATGCCGCCCTCAAGTTGGATAACAAGATAGTGAAACGCGCCGTGCTGGGCGTCTCGGTGATTCTCTTCATTCTGTTCATGTTCTCCATGAAGAGCGTGTTCCAGAACATCGGGGCCAGCGAGATCGTGGTGATACAGTCCCCAGTGAAGGGCACGCTCAACGTGTACAAGACGGAAGGTGTCAAGCTGCAGGGCTACGGCCACGTGACCATCTACCAGAAGGCCAGCCAGATAGACTGCGTATTTGAAGACGACCAGGGCCGCACGAAGGACAGCTACGAGCCCCTGGACATTCGGTTCAACGACGCGGGCAAGGCCAAGATGGGCACCAGCGTGCGCTGGGAGATGCCGATGGAGGACGAGAAAGTCATCGCGTTGCACCGCAAGTACGGTAGCCAGGAAGCCATCGAGCGCGACCTGGTGATGCGCACGCTGGAGCGCAGCAGCTACAACACCGGGCCACTGTACAGCAGCCGTGAGTCCTACGCCGAGAAGCGCGCCGACCTGCTCTCGTCCGTGGAGGACCAGGCCCGCTTCGGTGTCTACAAGACCAAGGTGCGTAGCGAGAAACGGATAGACCCGCTGACCAACGAGGAGAAGACCGTAGACATCGTGGAGCTGATCCCGAACCCGAACGCCCCGGGCGGCTACGAGCGGCAGACCAAGAGCCCGCTGGACGAGTTCGGCATACAGCTGGTGCCAGGCACACTCACCATCAACCGGGTTGAGTACGACGAGAGCGTGCAGGCACAGATAGACGCCCAGCAGGACGCCATCATGAAGGTGCAGACGGCCATCGCGAAGGCGAAGGAAGCGGAGCAGAACGCCATCACCGTGGCCGAGCAGGGCAAGGCCACGGCGGCGGGGCAGAAGTGGGAGCAGGAAGCCATCAAGGCCAAGAACGTCACGATGGCGGAATCGGCCCGCGACGTGGCTGCGCTCAAGAAGCAGGAAGCCGAGTTCTACAAGGCCGAGCAGGTGCTGCGCGGCGAGGGCGACGCGGAACGCAAGCGCCTGGCCATGCAGGCCGACGGCGCACTGGAGCAGAAGCTGGCCGCGTACACCAACGTGATGCGCGCCTGGGCGGAGAACGCGCCCAAGTACACGGGCGCGTGGGTGCCCAGCGTGGTGATGGGCGATCAGCCGGGCGGCACCGCCAACGGTGCGCAGACGATGATGGAGCTGCTCAGCGTGAAGGCCGCGCGCGACCTGGGCCTGGACCTGAGCATACCGAGCAAGAAGTAGCCTACTAACACCAGAGAGGAGGACAACCCTATGTGTGGAGAGAACGAGCACCTGCGCGAGGAAGAGAAGAGGCAGCAGGAGGCGACCACGCCGCAGCGCGAGGAAACCCCTGCGCAGGAACCGGTACCGCAGCCAGTCGGTGCGTAGCAGCGGAGCCCCGCGCCCCGCCCATAACGGAGGAGGAGAGGAATGACACTGACGTACAAGGAGAAGCTGGACCTGACAGCCCAGCGCAGTATGCTCAAGAAGATCCAGACGCGGCTCAACCGCCTGCGCACCGAGGCGCAGACCAAGATCGCGACGCTGGAGGAGGACGAGCGTGTAACCGCCGCCCGCGTGGCTGAGCTGGAGGCCAAGCAGGCGGGTGAGGGAGGTGCCACCGGTGATCGGCCTGCGTGAGCGCGCCAAGCGCAAGAAGATCAAGAGTAAGACAGCGACCGCAACAGCTGGGGCAAGCCTGGCGTGTGGGCGTGGCTGCCGGTGGGGCCTGCGCCCAAGGACAACATCGGCGCGCGGGAGCAGGACGGGTGCTTCCTGGGCGGTACCGCGTACACCAAGGACGTGCCGATCTTCGCCGTGCGCCGCGCCGCAGCACTGCAGACAGCGCTGGGCAAGGAGAAAACCGCGTTCTACGCGAGCGAGCTGGACATCAAGGTACCGGACCCGTTCATGGTGCTCCGGTACGGCCAGGCGGATCCCGTCGTCTTCGCCCACTGGGACGAGCCTGGGTTCAAACTGACAGAGGGCGAGAAGGAGGAAAAGGATGGCGAAGCAGCATGAGCTGCTGGCGGTAGAGGGCGCGCGCAAGGGCGCCTTCGAGAAGGTGCTGCAGGAGACTGGGCACAACTTCAACCAGCGGCAGGACTTGTTCAAGGGGCACGAGCGTACCTACCAGCCGTTCAACGACGAGGACAGCAAGGAAGCTGGTGTCGCCGACAGGCAGGCCATGGAGACCACCGTGCCGCAGCGCCTGGACTACCTGGGCGAGTACCTGGTGGCCTACGTGGACACCGTGTACCAGAAGGAGCTGACCAACCAGCAGGCCAAGGCCGACCTCGTGTACGAGGGCGAGACGCTGGCCACCGGGCTGCCGGTCACGTTCCTCCTGAACCTGGAGTCCACGCTCGCGCGCATGCGCGACACGCTGAACAGCACGCCCACGCACCAGACGGGCGTGGGCTGGGTACCTGACACGACGCACACCCACAAGGGTGTGCTGAAGAGCCAGAACCCGGAGGAGACGTTCAAGACGCGCAAGGTCATCAAGCCCTTCGAGCTGTCCCCGGCCACCAAGGAGCACAAGGCCCAGGTGGAGAAGTTGACCGAGGACATCAACGTGGGCAAGTTCCACAAGCAACTGTGGAGCGGCATGATCACCAGTGCCCAGAAGAGCGACATGCTGGCGCGCGTGGACAAGCTGATAGAGGCGGTGCGTACTGCACGCTGCCGCGCCAACGAGCAGGAGACGGTGAACGAGAAGATCGGCGAGAAGCTGTACAGCATCATCGCCGTGAAGTAGCATGCAGTGGGGCGGTACCGGCTGCCAACTCGGGGCGGCAGGAAACTGCTGCCGGGTAGCCGGGCCGCCCTACACCAAAGTCTATGTCCGCCAAACTTAGTGTCAGGCATCTGTGTCAGCAAGTTAGTGTCGGTGTTTCGCGGATCAAACTCAATCGTAGTGGCCCCACGGGTGTGTGGCTCGTCCGTATGCTGAAGGTCGCGGGTTCGAGTCCCGCTCCCCTCGCCAAAATCTTATGAGGGGATAGCTCAGTGGTAGAGCGTCAGCGGAATTGTAAACAACGGACAAATGGCGCACGCGACACCCCGGGCACGCGAATTTACTGTGTGCATAGCTCAGTTGGTAAGAGCTACAGCCTTGTAAGCTGTCGGTCACGGGTTCAAATCCCGTTACACACAACCCGGGGGCGGGGCCAGGCTAGGCCCCGCCTCCACCATTAACTGCAGGAGGCGAGCGTGCGCTGGCTGTTACTGCTACTCGTCGCAGTGTTGCTGGGCTGCAGGTGCGGCGGAGAACACGAGAGCACCAAGCCCGAACGTATAGGTAAGATCGTCGTCGTCGGTGAGGCGGGGTGGGGCACGTGGGTGAAGGACCTGAAGACGCAGCGTGTCGGTTTCTACGACCAGGACTTCGGGCAGCGCGGCGACACGTTGGCCATCGATCTGAACAACGTGGAGTGGAAATGAAGCTGTATCACGGCACGAGCGACGAGGTCGTCTTCCGCGCGCTCAGTCTAGGGTTAGAACCTAGGGGCAAGCGACCGGGCAACTGGGAGGCGGCCGAGTCGCGTGCCGACTGCGTCTACCTGACGCAGCTGTACGCGGGCTACTACGCCGACGCGGCGCGCGGCGCGCAGTGGGGCATCCTGGAGATAGACACGGACAAGCTAGACCCCACGCGCCTGCTGCCAGACGAGAACGCGCTGGAGCAGGCGTTCCGCTACCACGAGCGCGACGAGCCCCCCGGCAGCCCGGCGCAGCAGATCGCCGACGCGCTGCTGGCCATGGACGTGGCTGGGCGCACCGCCTGGTTCCGCGAGCGGCTGCCCATGTTCGGCGACCAGTGGCACGCCAGCGTGCGTGCCCTGGGCAACTGCGCTTATCGCGGCACGGTGCCGCCCAAGGCCGTCACGCGCGCGGCGCTGTACGATCCCAAGAGCAGCCGGGTGACGGCCCTGTGCCTGGACCCGAAGCTGGACCTGATGAGCGTGGCGCTGGCGCGCCCCAGGCACGAGGCCCTGACGGCCTGGCTCATGGGCGGCCCCCTGGCGCTGGAACCCTTCACCACGCCAGCAGCTGAGGACGCGGAGCTGGTGGCCCTGGCGGCCCAGGCCCAGCTGGGCGTCCGGCGCCTGCTGCGCGGCACCCCGGCGTGAGGTATACTTGTGGCCGTGGACATCAAGCCCGGGCAGGTGCTGGCTGCCCGCCTGCGCACCGAGTACAAGCGCGTGTATCTGGTGGACACCTACGTGGGAGAACCGAAGCTGTACCCCAACCGCACGTTTCCGCTGCAGGAGTTCCTGGCGCTGCGTAAGCGCAGGGCCATAGAGCTCGTGCGTGAAGATGACATACGTCTCGTGGAGTACTGGAGGGTGCTGTGAAACGCTACGCCATCGTGGGTGGTCTCGTCGCGTTCATCATGATAGCGATCTGGCTCGGGGGCAGAGACCCCAGCAAGCCAGGGTTCCCGGTGGAACCGGGCTGGCGCCGCGTACACTGGGGTGCCATAGACGCAGCCCCCATGGAGGTGTGCCGCGCGTGGGCACCTACCAAGAAGAGGCTCTGTCTGGACGTAGACACCGTCTTCGTAGGTAATCTGCACTTCGCGTTCACGGACACGGCTGGCACCGACAAGGGCCGCGTCGTCTCCATCACCATGTTCGGCCTCTCCGGCCCCGCCTACTACGGCGCCCGCTATCACGACCTGACAGACACGCTACAGGTACGTCCCCTCATGCTGGAGGAGATCCCGTGACACACGACGTCGTGCTCGCCTTGGCGCTGATAGCAGCGGCAGCCGTATCTGGTCCGCTGCACCGTTGGTTCAAGCGGAAGGAGGTGAGCCGAAATGCGCAACGATCTCGTCGATCTGCTCTGGTGGCTCCGCAAGCGCTAGACAGACACGACGCCGGGGCTGACAGGGGCGGCCCCGGCGTCGCTGCCTGTGTGGCGCTGCTGCTGCCCCTGCTACTGGCAGCCGCGCCCAACAACTGGGCGCAGCCCATGCGCGACGTATCGCTGTGGGCGACCTACGAGGCTCGGAGAGACTGCTGCGGCGGCGTCATGGACGTGATGGAACAGGGCGGCATGTTCCAGGCGTTCAAGCAAGTCCGCAGCGAGGGCAGCTGGACGTACTGGTCCTTCGGCATACCACTAGGCACCACGGTGGAGACTATCGTGCTGCGCACCACGAGCGGCAGCTACCGCAGTGACAAGGTGTTCTTCGTGAAGCCAGCCATGAAGTTCGAGATGATAGACTGTCCTGCCACAGCTACGGAAGAACACCAGCTGTGGAAGGTAGGTGGGGAGCAGCGCGCCGTCGCCTTCGCGCACTTCCCAGATGAACCCAAGGGCGGCGTGGTTAGTTGGGACGTAGAACCTCAGGAGGTTCAGAGATGAAGAAGATCCTGTGTGTACTGCTCGTCTTGCTGGTGGTCGCCATGGCCATGCCTGTGCAGAAGGCGGAAGCGAAGATGAGCGCCTGTGAGCTGTGGGCTTGGTCTCACTTTCATCCCGGGTTCGCCATGGGCTGTATGATCGAGATCATGTCCGACTTCGGCCGAGACTGGAACTCCATTTCTCCACCGGGAGATGCGGACGGCACCAGCGGCTAGCACGTAGGCGCGCGGCCCCGTGAGAAGGAACACCGCGCGTCAAGGGGGGAGAGCGGTCGCCCGACGGGCAAGGCGGGCACCGCGAACCCTTTCACCAGGAGGAGAGAGGGAGGCGCGCCGTGCTGCGCGTTGCAGATAGCTTACCACACCCACCCAGCAGCAGAGAGCAGGCCGTGCGTCGTGCTGGGCGTTATCAGCTCATCATGGCCATGGTGGAACCCTACGTAGCGGAACTACGCACCAAGCACCCAGACACGAAACTCTACGAGTACCTGCAGCCCACCTATCGCGACAAGTACAACCTCGGCCTCACGCGCGACCTACCGGGTGATGTCTACCTGGACGTAGCCGACACCACGGTACGCGCGGAGCTGGCGCGACGCTGCAAGCACTACGTGGCCCGCACCGGTGTGGACGGTATCATGCTAGACACACCGTTCGAGGTGGCCCCCGGCACGGAGCTGGCGGCGGCGCAGCTGTGCGCCGACATACAGACAGCGATCAGTCCCGCCGGAGCCCTGGTGAACTTCGGCGACTACGCCACCTGGACTAACGAGAACAACGTACCAGAGCTGCGGCGCAAGGCCCAGGCTGGCCTCGGGCAGCTCATGCCGTATCAGTTGGTAGAGGTGGGGCTGGACGTCAGCCGATTCACGCAGACCGCATGGGATCGCGCGCGCGGGCGCATGACTACCATGCTGGGTCGTGGCAAGACGGTCGTGTTCGGTATCTACGACCCCGCAGGGCAGCGCGCCCAGCTGGCGGCGCTGCTGGCGTGCGCCTACACACACGAGCGCCTGTACTATCTGTACAAGACACAGGCGGAGACGCCGGAGGAGGAGCAGTGGAACCCGTGGTACGCGGTAGCGAGATAGGACACGTGGTGTCGTCCAGCGGAGAACCGCTGAAGTTCTTCCTGGACGGAGACGACGTGTTGGTGGAGCGGGCCAACGGGCAGCGGCACTTCTACTGCCCTGCCTGGCACTGGGAGCTGGCGCTGGTCAACCTGCGACTGCGCGGGTGGGAACAACAGTGAGGCCCCCGGCGTTGAAGAGTGGATGCGCCAGGGGCCTCTCGCGAACAAGGGCTCGTCAGTACGAGGCGGGCTTCTTAGACTTACCGCCACCCTTCTTCTTAGGTGGCTTGGCGGGTTTCTTCTTGGGCACCTCTGATCACCTCCCTCCTAGGAAGTACCGAACGATCCGAGCGCGGCGGCCACGATGCAGGCCAACGCCCGCGCCTTGTCCGCCTTGATCTCGTCCACGACTTCCTTGGAGGCCATCGCCGCGCCGAACGCGGCCTGCACGTCCTCGTAGTTGAACCCGTTGCCGAGACCGTCGATCATTCCGTACAGCGCCTTGCCAGCTGCGTCCAGCTGGGCCTTGCTCTCAGGTGTGAAAGTCATCTTCTTCTCTCCTTCGGTTAGTACAGTCTCCGGAGCCAGCCCAGCCAGAACTCCTCCTTGCTGGATGTCTCCTCCACGCGTGCCAGGAGGTACGCCCCCTGGATCACGTTCATGGTGCCCACCACCGCCTTGGTGCGCCCCTCCTGCTCTGCCTTCGCGGCGGCAGCTGCCGTACCTGGCCCCAGGCGTCCGTCGACGGAGACGTCGGGCCACAGCTTGCCCTGTCGGTTCAGGGCGTTCAGCGCGCGCTGCAGGTGCTCCACGGCGCGCCCCGGGTTGGTGTGCACGGCCTGGTCCAGTAGCTCGCTTCCTAGGCTGTCCGCTACCTGTTCCATCACCGGTCCGAGGACCGCCCAGTACCGGCCACGGTAGAAGTCGCCAGCCAGGGCGTCCAGCTGCAGCGGGCTGCGGTCCTGGGCGTCAACGTGGCGCCAGCCGGGCCAGTCCGGGTGATACCTGCGACTGATGCCCCGGTAGGTCTCGCCGCCCGGGTCGGCTGGGTGCTTGACCCAGCCCCCCTCCAGCGCGAACAGGTGCTGCAACGCCGCGTCGAACTTGGCCATGTGTTAGTTCCCTTCCTTGAGTAGATTCAGGTCCGAGAGCACGGCGTCCGCGCCGCGCTGCTTGCCCTCCAGTACGAACTGCACCCACAGCGCGATGGACTCGAACACGTTCAGGCCCATGCGGGCCGCCTCCAACGACAGCTTGGACTGTGCGTCGTCCACACCGGCACCACCGAACTTCTCCAGCACGGCTGCGACGATCTTGCCCTTGCTGTCTATCTCGCTACTGGCGACCAGCTCGCGGTAGTAGTCCACGAACTCAGGCGGAACACTGTCGCGCCCCACGCGGTCCAACATGTCGTTGACGTCCAGCGTCAACTTGAGCGGGCTGTTGCGTGCGGCCAAGTTCTTGCGTATCAGGCCGAGGATCCCCTCCTCGAAGATGACGTTATACAGCGCCCGCAGCGGTTTCAGCTCTCCCTCTACATAGGTACGCAGGTTCAGGGTCTCTGCCTGTGCCTTACCCACCTCGCGGCCTATGTACCAGTGAGCCAGCTTGCCGAAGACGACGAGCAGCCCACCGATCACGCCCCAGTCACCGAGTTCTAGCGTCACTCTCTCCCCTTCCTGAATCTGCGCGTGCTGCGCGTCTGCGAGATAGCCAGCATACCCATGTTGCTGGCTGTGCCAGAAGGCCCCAGCAGCATCAGTGTCTGCTCGTACATGGCCTGCGCTATCGCCTGCTTGCCTGCGTTGTTCGGATGAATGTTGTCGCCAGCGGCCATGCCGGTGGTTATGTCCCAGCGGTTGCCAGTGGCACCACCCGCGCGCGGCTGCCCCACGAGGTACCGCATGGGCACTACGTAACCGCCCCCACCCACGATGGCCCCCTTGGCGCTGGTGAACCACGTGTCCATAGTCACGTGGTTGGCGTTGGGTTCGCCGGTGAGCGGACTGGGCTCCATGTGCAGGTGGATACGCCCGGCTGCCTTGATCGCGTTGTTGATGCCGGTGATGGATGTCATGTAGGCGTTGAAGTCTGGGCTACCGCCGCGCACGTTGTTCCACCCGGTGTGCACGAAGATGCCCTGTGCTCCGGTGTCCAGGGCGTCAGCCAGGCGGGCAGCGGTTGTGATGCTGTCCTCTCCGCCTACGCCTACGTTCTGGTAGGTCCAGCCACTGCGCAGGAAGAACTGCCGCTCCCACGTGCCAGTCACGTCCGTCTGGGTGTGGTCCTCGCTGACGTCGCGGTCCTCTATGAAACTGCGATGCCCGAACACGCCAGCTGTCCAGCTGTCACCGATAGCGGCGAACTGCGGCGTGTCCATGTACGCCTTGAACTGAACGTGCGTGTCGGCTACGGCGGCGGCGGTCTCCCAGTTGAACGTGTCGGTGGCTGCCTGCGCGTCCCACAGGTTGCTCTTGCCGGTGCCGCTGGCCGTACCCACCAGTATGTTGCCGCTGCCAGGTGTGCCCGCCAACGCGAACTCGCCGTAGTCGCCCTCACTCGCGTTAACTATGTACTGCCCCAGCTTGACACGATTCAGGGCGTTGGGCGTGAGGCGGGAGATCAGGTTCTCGCACGAACCCACGCGCGTGTACGTGCTGCCGGTCCAGCGCCACGCCGAGAAGACGAGCGACGTGTAGCCGGTCAGCGTACCGACGTAGAACTCCAGCTCCTTGATGGTACCGTCCTGCCGTATGCGACTGCGCCGGTGCTGCACCATCAGGCGCCGCGTCGGGTTGGCGCCCACAGCTAGGCTGGGCGCCGTCCCGAACGATGGGAAGTAGCCGCTGGCTGCAGATACTGCAACAGGCGGCATGATCACAGACTGAACTTTCCGCCCGGACCAACCTTCTCAGCCAGTACCGGATCCTTTACCAGCTGGGCCGCAGGAATCTTGACCGACTGGTGAATGGCCCAGCCGATACCGGCCTGCTGCATGCCGCCCTGCACGGCCCCCGCGATACCGCCCACCCAGTCACCGGTGGTCACGGCCCCGTGCAGGTAGCGCACTAGCACGCTGGCCGCCACGCTCATCGCGGGGATCTTCTGGTTGACTCGCGTGTCTCTGATGGTGTGCTTGACAACACCGCCCGCCGCCACGTTGATCAACGACTCCGGCGAGATGGCGCTCAACACCACGGGCGTCGCCAGCTGCACCAACGCGCCCGCACCTTTACCGATTGCCTTGAGAAACTTCATGTGCCCTTGCTCCCTCTACTCCTCCTACGAGAACCCTATGTGCCGCTCAGATAGCACGGCAACAACTTTATGCCGTGAAGTTGTACCAGTACGCGCTGACACCTTCCATGATCGTCTGCCTGTCCCCGTTGGCCACGTTGCCGTCGTAGATACACAGCTCGCTGAGCGTGCCAGTCCACGGGTTGCCAGCTGCAGCGTCCTCTCCGATGCGCAGCCGCGTGCTGTTGGGGTAGGTGATGTTCGCCGCCGTGAACGTGTCCGCAGCCGTGGCGTCGTTGGACTCGTAGAAGTTACCGTTCTGGTAGTCTATCAGCACGACATGCTTGCCGCTGTTGATGGCCGTGTTGCCCGCGTCGTTCTCCTCTGTGCCGTCCACGGACCAACGATAGTCGGTGCCTGCGGTGGCTAGGCCCCACCGGTAGAACGGACTACTGTGGCTCGCGTCCTGGTGGGGTATCGTCACCACGAAGGCGGCGCTGCTGTCACGCTTCGGGCCGATGGCCATCACCACGTTGGGTCGCGTGGTCATGTAGGGCCGCGTGGTGCCAGCGGTGGGATCGCGCAGCGCACAGCCACCGAAGAAATCGACATAGGGGCGGCCCGTCTCCGTCAGATTCCACAGCAGCCTGGGCTGCTTGGCGGGGCTTGCCGCGTTCAGGTTGACGCCGTTGCCGCTCTGGTCGTACCACGTGACCACGCGCGCCTGCCCGCGTACCCAGAACGCGTCCAGGTTGCCGTCGGTGTCGAACCCGACGTCCTGCTCCGTGTCGTCGAACGTGTCACGCAGGCGTACCACCGCGCCCGCGTAGGTGCTGTGGGCCTTCCGCAGTGCCCAGATACCCTGCGGTGTCACGCCTGTCACGGTGTCGTACGTCAGTGTGGAGATGGGACTGGTCGTATGGTTCTTCAAGCTGATGTTGTCCCACACGCTGCCCGCCCCCGTACCCACCACGCGCACGCGCACGATGGTGGCGGCGGTACGCAGCGAGAACGGTATCTCTATCAGCTCCCACTTACCGACAGTCGTGGCGGCTGCCAGCGTGGTGGTGACGGTCTTCAGCGGGCCACCACCGTCGCGTATCTCAAGGATGATCTGGCCCGTGGCGCTGCCCAGCCCGCCCTTGTACACTCGGAGCAGCGCGCTCTTGCCGTCGTCCGCGCCGGGTATGGTGTAGTCCTGGCGCCGCTCGTTGGTACCGCCGCCCGTGGACTGCAGATGGTCGTCGTCGCTGCTGGCGCCCACTACGCGCACCGCGTCCAGCGGGTACACGGTGGTGGTCGTGGTCCACGTGCCGCTCACGTTGGTCCAGCCGGTCAAACCACTCTCGAACCCGGGGTTGGTCAGGCGTTCCGCGGACAGCGACAGGTAGTTGGCGTAGAAGAACTCCGCCCAGTCCACCGTCCAGCTGGCACCCACCGCGCGCACCGCCTCCAGCTCCACGCGCCCCAGGCCCGTGCCACTGAGGCCCGCCAGGTTGTGCGGCAGCCCCGCGTGCGTCAGGCTGGTGCTGGTGGCCAGCAGCGTACCGTCCAGGTACAGGCGCGCCGTGTAGGTGGTGCTGGCCTCAGGGGTGTCGGCACTGTCAGCCAACAGTACGACCTCCTCCGGCGTGACGCGGTTGCGCTCCAGGTAGGCCGTGATGTCCACGTCCGTTACGCTGAGCACCTCTATGGGTGCGCGCAACCCCTCCACCTCCATCAGGTCCGGCGGCAGGGGCCGGTCGTAGCGCTGGTTCCGCACCAGCTGCTGCGTTGGGAAGTCTCCCAAGACCTGGGCCTGCGTGGCCGTGAACGACAGCAGCTGGTAGTACAGGGTGCCAGTGTCGGCGTTGGTGTAGCTGCTGAGGTTGGTGGTCTCGTTCAGAAAGAACACCGCGTCGCCGACAGCGTGATCCTGGAAGGTTGTGTCCAGCAGCGCGCGGTGCACCAAGTTCAGGTCGTACGTGCCGTTCCCGTTGTCCGTACGACTCTCGTAGCCCATGATCTCGCCGTTCATGATGAACAAGCCCTTGGCGGTACGGATGTCGGCCGCACTCTGCGTACCGAAGATATCCCCGTTGGGGTACGGCGCCTGCACCACTATCTTGGTAAGTATGCCGTCGTCCTGCGCCTGTGTCCTGTGCACGGCAGTCATCAGTTCCGCGCTCAGCAGGAAGAAGGCACTGTCCAACTGAGTGACGATGTCCTCAACGAAGTTGTCCAGCGACGTGACGAAGTCAAACCCGTCGTGCTGGTTGCTCGGGTCTCGCGCGAGTGCCCAGATGTAGCTGCTGTCCGCCACGATGGGGAACTGTACCCACGGCAGCTGGAGCAGGTGGTAGGGCGCCTCGAACACGTTGTACTTGACGATGTCCAGCGCGGTGATCTCGCCGGGATCGTCCAGACCACCGGGCGGTTCCGCGTACACGGTGGCGGCCACGGCGAACTTGTCCTGCACGCAGTCCAGCACCACGCTGCCGTTGATCAGCTCTCCGAAGTCGAAGCGCTGCACGCGCATGACCACCTGCGACAGACCGAACCGCGCCCACGAGAACACGAACGGGTCGCCGGGGCGCAGGGCGCTGGCCGCACGGGTTACGCGCAGTGTGGCGCGGAACATAGGCACGCTGCGGTACGCCAGCTCGCGCGTGGCCAGCGCAGTAGCCAGCGCCTCGGTGGTCACGGCGGGGTAGTTCAGCTCGGCGCTGTTCACGCGCCCCTGCGCGCTGATGCTGGCGCCGTCCTGCGCGATGGCCGTCGCCTCGCTGTAGCGCTTGGCCCTGCTGTTGTAGATGAGGCGTATCTGGTTGCTGGTCTCGGACCAGCTGCTGCGGCTGAACGAGTCAACGGACTCCACGTTCGTCTCGTCAAATACCGGTAGCGTTCCTATGACATAGTCCTCTCGCACCAACCGCATGTTGATCTTGCCGGTGGCCGGGTCCTGGAAGAGAATACCGTCCACCTGCGTCAGGATCTCCTCCAGAACACCCGTTGCGTCGTTCTGATTGGACACGATCAGACTGGCGCCGTTGCTCTCCGCCTTCAGCGTGGTACCCACAGCCGTGAACGACGACTTCTCCACTTCAGCCGCTGCCAAGCCCAGGCCGCCCCACTGATCGGTGAGAAGACTGTAGATGATCTCCGCTGGGTTCAGGTCATCGCCGATGAGACGATTCGCACCCAGGCCGAGCCCGTCCGGGTACCTGGACAACACGAAGCTCAGCGGCTGCATGGTGGCCTGCGTACCGATATAGAACGGATTCGTGGTCGTTATCGTACCGATGATCGGAAAGGTCCTGGTCTCTACGTTGTTCTCGAACACCACGTGCGCCACGCCCACGTAGCCGGGGAGGTCCGCACCGTTGGTAGCCAGGCCAGAGATGAGCACGTTCCTGCTCTGCGTGAACCCGCCGCTGTAGTATCGGATGGTGCCGCGCAGCCCGCCGCCCTTGCTCGGACCACCGAACAAGCTAGGCACGTTGACCAGAAACGTGACACCGTTGCCGTTCAACGTGATAGGTACAGTTGCAGACTTCTTGCCAGCGAAGACTTGGTGTAGTGTCACGTCCGGCCCCAGGCACAGCGCCAGGTCCATGTTGAGGAAGTACTGATAACCGACAACCTGATCGTTCTTCTTCATCGGGTTCGACTTGAAGTTCCCGAACCACGCGGTGTTCGGGCTGCGCAGCCGCACCTTGCCGTAGATCATCGGTATGGGTGCCCCCGCAGTCGCGCGCGGGAAGCGGATATCGTCCAGCTTACCGGGGCGTGCGTCCTCTATGTTGGGCTTCGGCGCGAAGAACCGGGTGTAGATGAAGCTGGCGATGACCAGCGCTATGAGGAACCAACCCATGCTAGAGGCTCCCCTCGAACGGATTCTCCGCAGGCACGTATGGGAACCCACCGAAGTTGATGGTGTTGTTGTGCTTGACCTTGCAGTCACCCTGATATGCGTGGTCGCACCCGACGACGAGTACCGCCTCGTCTCCGTTGTCTACGTCAAAGAACGCGAAGCTGATACCCAGCACGTTCGCCACGTTGCTCTGTATCAGGCGCCGCTCGCCCTTGGCCGGGAGGTACAGCGTGCCTGCCTTGAGATAGTTGTCCGCGAACCCGTCGTTGGTGACACCTATGGTCAGGCCGCCCCCGGTCACGCTCGTCACGGTGGTCACCGCCTGCTGCACCACCGCCTTGCAGCGCACGTCGTACAGCACGTGGTTGCACGGCCCGTGGTAGAAGGCGCTGGGCACGGCGCCGCGCAACGCCAGCTCGAACACGCTGGGCACTCGGATCTTCGCCACCTCGCCTGCCACGTTGAAAGTGGTCACGCGCCCACGCCATACGACCACCCAGTCCACGGCGGGGTCGCTGTCCTCGTGGTATCGGTACACGGTCAGTGACAGATCCGGCAGTGACGGCGAGAACGCGTATGTCTGTATGAGCGGGGTCTCGAACGGCAGTTCCACCTCCAGCTCCAGCGCGTCGTCCGTGTGTGTACCGGCGCGGATGGCCGCGCGCTTGATGAACGCCGCCGTGTACACCAGACCGTCTATGGTCACGTCACGTTGCGCGTTGGTGTAGCGCCAGCCACCAGCCGTACCGCTGAAGTGATAGCCCTCCACCGGACCGCCGTCGTGTGCGCTGAGCTCGAAGCTGTCGTATGTCATGTGTCCGTCGTCCTGAGCGCCAGCTCTATCTGGGTTCGGGTGGTCTCGTGCAGCAAGTTAACGACGTCGTTGCCCAGGCGCACCCGGTTGAGGTAGCCCACCTTGAACCCGACGCCCCAGTTGGCCGTGCCGGGCAGCGCGGTGTTCAGCGTCAGGCGCTGCGTGGTCGACGTGAGCACCAGCACACCGGTCACCTTGCGGTACAGCACGCTGCCGTCCGGCGCCTCCAGTCGCAGCCGCTTGTACGTGTCACGCACGAAGTAGGCTGTGCTGTAGTTCGCGGTGAACACGTCTATGGTGCTGCTGCTACTACTGGGTGTCGCAGAGAGCAGAAAGTCCTCCCGGAACGTCGGCGCCAGGAAAGGTTCGCGCATGCCGCGCGCCGCGTGCAGGAAATCGCGCCAATAGTCCATGTCGTCTGGCCGCACCGCGTGGAACCTGCGCACACCGGCAGCGAACGGGTGCAGCCACGTGACACGCTCCTCGTAGACACCGGTCTCCGTGTCCAGCGCGGTGGGGTTCCGGTCGAACTTCTCCGGTACGTCACCGTCCACGACGGGCCGCTTGTCCAGTACGTTCAGTCCGTCGAACGTGGCGATCACAGCCGTGCTACCTGGGCGCGGGAAGGTGGGCCGCGTCTCGCCGATCAGGAACGACAGGCGTAGCCGCCCCGTCACGGTGCGCATGTCAGGCCCTAGCCCGTTCTCCAGGAAGGCCAGGGCGGTAGGCACCACCACATCCGTCGTACGCACGTCCTGGCCCAGTGGGAGCGCGAGGTTGGCCCCGTCCGAGACCACCGTGGTCACCTGGAACAGGAACGACTCCTCGGTGCCAGGGCGGAACACGACGACGTACTCGTCGTTGCGCACGTCGGTACGCGCTGGGTTGAAGAATATCTTCGTGGCACCGGCCAGTGTGGTCTGCGTCAGGTTCGTGGCGTACTGATACATGGGCAGGTTCATGCGGCCCACGCTGGCGTCGTGGATGCGGCGATACTCCTCGCGGCGGCGGTTCTCATCGGTGACGAACACCTCACACTCCACGCGGCGGCGCGGCTGCATGCGCAGGGCCATGCGCTGCTCGGCGCTGCCGTTGTCCGCCGTGACCACGCTGCTCAGCCAGCTCCACTGCTCGCTCACCGGCACCTCGGGTTCCACGCGCAGCCAGTCCAGGCTCGTCGGCGTGAAGGCGGGCAGGGCGCCGGGCGTGGCACCAGCGAGCCCGCTGGTCTTGTACTTGATGGGGCGCAGGTCCTTGGGCAACAGGATGGTCGCACCGTTACCCAGCGGATCCCACGCGTAGGGCTTGGTGGGGTTGGCGAACACGTCGGCCTCGTACTGGTTGAGCGCGAACGTGTCCGTAGCCCACGGGTCGTTGCCGGTGGTGTCGTCGCGATCCTCGTCCCACAGGTTCTCGTAGTGCCCGTCCGCGTTGGTGAACGACGTGACGTTGGTACCGTACAGGAACACATTGCCGCCGATGTTGCGCGTGACGACGATGCTGGTGGGTTCCGCTATAGCGTTGTCCATGAACGGATTGCCGACATTACCGGAGGTCGCACGCTGGTGGAAGAACAGCGTGTTGTAGAACGACCATGTACCGATGTCCGGACGAGTAGCGACGATACCGGCGGAGAAGATCGGGTTGAGACTAGTCGGACCGTTCGCATAGTACGTCCAGCTGTGGAAGTCCTGAATCAGATCTGTGATGGCCGCCGTACCCGTGCCGATGGCGATGTTGTTGCTGGCAGGTGACGAGGTGGAGTCGTGGTACCGCACGAAGTGATCCCACTGCTGACTATGAACACCGAAGAAGTCGCCGAGAGACGAGACGTTCTGGAAGTAGCACCCAGTCACGACGGACATGAGGCGTGTCACACTACCAGAGAACCCGCCGCCGTCTATCAGCCAGCGCTGCCCTCCAGCGATCGTACCTAGCGGCCCACCTAGTACCTCGCAGCCTTCCCACTTGGTGGGCCTGCTCACGTTGCCCGGCACGTCCCAGAAGAGACAACGCGCGCTGGCGGTGTGTCCTGTCACCTCGGTCGCGTCGAAGATGATGTTACGGAACACGTAGTAGCCGGTGGTGTCTGCCTCGTAGGCCAGCAGGCTGCGTGTCACGTTGCCGTCGGCGCTCAGTGCCTTGAACACCACCGGCGCCGGATTGTCGAACCTATCCACACCGCGTATCAGCAGCCCCCGCCCGAAACCTAGATCGCTGCCCACCACACCGGGCTTCGCTATGGCGCGCACGGTGTGCGGCGGCCAGCGGTGTATGCCGTCGCGCACCACGTTCACCCTGTCGCCGGTGGCCAGGCCGCTGAGCCCCATGATGCTCGTCAGTGTCAGCTTGGGGCTGTCCTTGGTGCCGGGGTTCGCGTCGCTACCCAGGGTGCTCATGTACCAGTCAGCCACCTAGCCCCCCAACGCACGCTTGATCTGCGCGGGGTTGCGCTGCACGAAGCTGAGCAGCGTGCGGTCCCCTGCAGACGTGTTCAGGGTGTCCAGCATGCTGCGCGGGTCGAAGTTGACGACCACCCGTGGCGGTGGCACCACCACCGGCGCGGCCTGCCCCTGCTGGCCCTGCTGCTGCTGCGTGCTCGTGCTCACGTTCACGCGCTCGCCGGGTGTGGCGGCGAAGGCGACCATCTGGCTGTCAGGCCCACCACTACCGCCCACCTGGAAGCTGCCGCCGTGCTGAAAGGCCGGTAGCCCCAGCGCGGCCAGGCCCTGCGACAGCAGTATGCGACTGGTGAGATTGAAGATGTCGTTGGCGATGTCCATGAAGAAGTCACGGAACGTGCGCGTGCTGTCCGTCAACCCTTGTATGGCACTGTCGAACGCGCTCGTGATGGCAGCTGCAGCCAGGCGCTGCCCCTCCGTGAACTCGTCTGCGGTCTGGCGCAGATCTGACATGCGGCGCTCGTACTCTCCCTGATCAATGACGCCCTGGCGGAACAGGTGGTTGAGGTACGCCATCTCGTCTCCGAGCTCGCCCAGTGTGAGCACCGTCTGCTCCACTTCCGTCTGGTCTATGCCGAGCGGACCCTTCAGGTCTCCGGCCTCTATGCGAGGCTTCGGCGCTAGGACATCGGTGATGTCTTTACCACTTGCCAACGCACCTTCCAGCTGGGCGGCCTGCTGCTGGAACTCGCGCTGCTTGACCAACAGGCCCAGCCGTTCCTCCAGCGGAATGTTGGCCTCCTCGAGCGCCTGCTTCTGCCTGACGAGCGCAGCAACTTGGCGCTCCTGCTGATCGGTGAGATCGTGACCTACGGCCTTCTCCGCTTCCAGCAGCGCCTGCCGTACCTCGCGATCCTTCTCGCTCAACTTGAGCAGCTCGTTCTCCTGCTTCAACGCGTCTATGAACTTGGTGAAGCTCTCGCTGGCCTCCTTGTTGGCCACCACCTGCGCGCGTCGCGCGCGTATGTGCTCGAGGATCTGCTTATGTACCTTCTCCTCCTGCGCCTCCACCTCGGCTTCCTTGCGCTTGAGCGCGTCCGCCTGCAGGATGAACGCACCGATGGCCACCGCACCTACGGCCACCAGCGGGTTGGCCAGTATCACCTTCCACAGCTGGTTGAACGCGGCAGTCAGGCTCTTCAGGCTAGCCAACATCTGGGCCATACCTGTCGTCGTGAGCAGCTTCATGCCTTCAGTCAGGCCGTTGATTGCAGAAGTGGTGCTGTTGACAGCCTTCACGCCAAGAGCCACCAGCTGCTGCGCGAACACGATTGTCAGCAAGGGTATCAGCGCCTTGGCCGCCGAGATGACCGTACCCATGTTCTTGGACAGCGATATCATGGACTTGGCCAGGAAGTCCACGGCGCCGGTGTTCTTGTTGAGCGCACCCGCCTGGTTGATCAGCTCGTTGTTCAGCGTGGTGAACGCCTCGCGCAGCGTGGGCACCGTCTCCTCGGCCTGCTTGCGCAGCTTCTCCTCCTGACTGTCGAACGCGGCGATGATGGTCTGGCTCGTGATCTTGCCCTGGTCAGCCAGCGCCGCGAGCTCGCCGATGTTCACCTTGAGGTGATCCGCGATCACGCGCGCCACACCCGGAAGTTGATTCAACGTCCGGGTGAGCTCGATGCCCTTCAGGCTACCGTCGGCTAGCCCGGTGACGAACCTGCTGAGCGGTTCCGCCGCCTGCTGCAGGTTGCCGCCGCTGGCGAGCACGGCCTGGTTGAGCTGCTCCTGCAGCTTGATGGCGCGGTCCTGCGTGATACCGAGATCCTTCTGCACGTTGGATATGCGGTCGTACACGCCGACGGTGGTCTCGAAGTCTTGACGCGTGCGCTGCGCCACCTCGAACAACCGCTGCGTGACTTCCGTCAGCTGCTGGCTGCTGGTGGTGGCACCGCGCAGCTGGTTCTGGATACGGGTGAACGCGTCGCTGTACTGCAGCAGCGCGCGTATGGTAGCGCCGGTGGCGAGGAGACCCAGTGTGCGGCGGAGGAGTTTTACCGCATCATCGGACTTCTTGGCCCCCTCGCCTATCCGGCTTACGTTGCGCTCTACTACACGCGCACCCTTCTCGTCTATCTCAAGTATGAGGCGTTCTGTCGGCATCCTATCCCTCTAGCAGCTTCGCGTTCCGCAGCTCCGCGCGCGCGGCGGCCAGGCCCGCAGCAGACATGCCCCCGGGGGCCTGCTTGCTGTGCCCCTCGTCCAGCGGCACGATGTACGGAACACTGTTGGAGATGAAGATGGTACCGTCGCCCAGCTTCCACTGGTCTATGACCTGCTGAGCTTCAGCTATAGTGGTGGCCCCCGCCCTGTCAGTGGCGGCATCGAACCGCTCGCGGATACTGTTGATGCTGGCCAGCCACGCGCCGCGCGCGCGCCCAGTGTCAACTGGGGTGGCTAGCACGAGGGTCTGGTCAGCGGCCAGGGCTGCGCGCCGCACGGCCTTCTCGGTGTTGGCTACAACCTGGTCCGCACGCAACCGCATGCGCCGCGCGAACTGTCCGAGAGTCCTAGACGTAGCCACGGTTCACTTCCTCCTCGCTTGGTGTTCCAGGTACGCTACGTCCATCGCACGCACGAAGTAGAACAAGTCGTCCTTCTGCTCCTCGTCCAGCTCGAACGCTTCGGCGTAGTCGCGCATGGCGGTCCATGGTATGGGGCCTAGCGCGAACCCCGTGAACCTACAGCTGCTCAGTTCCAGGAACGCGTCATAATACAGCTCCAACCCCTGGAAGAGACTCGGTGCCTCCCGTATCTTGGCAGGCAACGGCAGCCGCTCGCGCATGCACTGCTGGATTATCTTGGCCTCGACCGGTGCCTGCTCTAAGGTGTAGAGGAGACACCCGACGAGTTTTTTGCGCCCTCCTCCCGCAGCGTGGCGCGGTACAGCGCCGTCTTACTGGCCATCTCTCGGTGCTCGTCGAACAGTTCGGGCAACCGCTCGTAGGTGGCCGTGACGTTGTCCTTGGTGAAGGACAGCACGCTGCCGTCCTCGGCGTGGATGCCCTGCTGCCACTCGCCGTTCACCTTGACCTGCCAGTCTCGCACCACGGCGACGACATAGGTCTCGCGCAGAATACGGTTAGCCGTCTCCACGTCGATGGTCTCCGTCTGAATGGCGCGCCGGTACGGCCTGCTCTTCAGTTCCAGCGTGCGCTGGAACAACTTGTTCGCACCGCCTGCGCGCGCGAGCTGCGTGCGGAACTCCCCATAGTCAACCCAGACCCCGTCCTTCTCGGACTTGGTGTCCGTGTCGAACATCTCGTACATGCTACCCATAGCTAGCTCCTCCTCCTTGTGCCGTCTACTTCTGTTCCTTGATCTTCTTCTTCATGGCCTGATTGGTCTGACTGTTCAGCTCCGCCTCGGCCTGGCTGAGAATGGCGTTGCGCGCCTTGGCGTTTCCGTACACCATCTTCGGTGCCAGTGTCGGCCCCTGCAGCACGCCCTTCACCTTGGGCAACGGCGTGGCCAAGCTGTCCGCAGGCGTCGGCTTCCTGCCGCCCAACTTACTCGTCAGGTCCCTGATACCTTTTCCGAAAGCACCCATGACTGTTCTCCTTTTTGCTCTGGGCCTACACGTCCGCAGCGCTGGGCAGGTAGTCCCAGAAAATCATCAGCGTCGTGTAGTCCAGGTTCGCGTCGATCTTCGCCCCGGTTGCAGCTGGCATGTCCAGCGGCAGCGTGATGGGCTGGTCCTGCTCCACGTTCAGCCGCCCGTTACCCAGGCTGACGAGCGGCAGGTCGATGGTGATACCCGCGTTGGCCTTCACCATGTGACAGTCGATGGTGACGTCGCTGTTGTTGCGCACAGCCGCCACCGCGTCCACCGTGGAGAAGTAGGCGGTCACGCTGCCCTGCACCTCGAACGTACCGCTGCTCACCTCGAACGCGCCCAGGATGCCCACCGCCTTGAGCGGGGTGGCGTTGTTGTTGAACGAGAAACTGAGCTCCGTCAGGAACGCGAACAGCGCGCTCGGTGCCGGGCTACCTGCCGTCACGACGTGCATCTTGATGCGGCTGAAGTCGCTGCTGGTGTTGAAGGCGTCGGCCTCCGCCAAGTTGGGCCGTGTACCGCTCTTCAGCCCCGCCAGGTGCGTGCGCGTGGTGTGGTCCGCCCCCACGTAGGTCAAGTCCACCGTGACCTTGTTGGCCACGGGGATGTTGATGGTGGCCTCGTTGAGTACCTGGCCTTCCAGGTACTCCGCCTGCGGGCTGCTGGGCAGCGTGTCGTCTGGGGCACCCAGCGTGCGCTCCAGGTTGTACGTGCGGCGCACGATGGCCGTACCCAGCTCGTTCTTGAGCACGCGCCCGAAGAAGATCTGGATGGTGTCGGCCGCGTTGGCCTCCGTCACCATGGCGCTGGCGCTCTTGTCGAACTCGATGCGGTTGGCCGCGATCGTGCGGATGCGCTTGAACCCGTTGTTCGCGGCGGTGTCGAACTGGTTGGCGGCCAGGTCTCCGCCGAGGAACATCCACTCTCCCACCGTCAGGTTCAGTGTGGTGAGGTTGAGCACCGTGGTCGTCAGCGCGGGCAGACTGCCCGCGTTGTCTATGTCCAGATCGCCCGCCGCACCTTGGTGCCCGACCACCGTCACCTCGGCAGCCGTGACGCTGGGCGTCTCGTTGACCACGTTCTCCGCCACCGTGATGGTGGTGGTGGTAGCCGCCGTCACGCGCTTCAGGCCGTTGTTGGCCGCGTTGGTGAACCCGCTCATGAAGACCAGGTTGCCAACGAGAAACGTGACCGCCCCCGTGGTGATGGTCGCCGTGATGGTGCAGCCCGCACCGGTACCGCCCGTGGTGGCCACCGGGTTGCCCGGTGCCACGGTGTAGCGCCCCGGGCGCGTGATACTGACCGTAGCCACCACGCCAGCCGGGGCCGTCAGCACGGTGACCTGCGCCGCCGTGGTGAACGTACCACCGCTGAGCGTGAGCACGTCACCCACCACGTAGCCTGCACCACCAGCCGCTACGACCGCCACCGTGAGCTGCAGGTTGCTGAACGTGTACACCTCGGTGGTGCCGTTCACGTTGGTGCAGGGCACGTGCTCGAAGGTGACGACACCCTGCCCACTGGTACGCTCGAACGTCTCCGGCTTGCGCCGCAGGTTGGCGTAGAACAACCCCTGCAGCTTGTCCTGCAGGTTGGTCTGCGTGATGTCCGTGTCGAACCCGCCGCCGCTCTCCAGATCGGTGGTCACGCCCTTCTTGCGCTGGCGACTGGGATTGATGGGGTTACGCGCGAGGGTGGTGATCTGCCCACCGAAGTCCGTGTACGTGTTCGGCTCCAGCGGCTTCCAGCTAGGCGTGGCAGGCAAGACCTTGAAACTCGCCTCCTCCGCGTAGCGCAACCCGGTCACGTTACTGTCTATCGTCTGCTTGATAGCCATCTCTGTTACCTCACCTCTTCGTACTCGAAGTCGGCGAGTACGTTAGTTTGAAACCATGCTCCCTCTTGTCCGACATGAAGGATCCGCGCGTTGCGGAATCTAACGTCACCAGGTGCAGTCGTCGTCCCCTCGAACGAGTTCTTAGCGATCTGCGCCAGCTGATCTGCCAGCACACGCCCGTCTCCGGTGGGCGTGAATATCTGCACGCTCGCCACGCCCGTGTGCTGGAACATGCGCCTGCCAGTCTCACCGGACAGCGTGGCCTGCCTGCCCGCCACGTTGCGGAACGACACGCGCGCCCAGGGGCCGCTGGTCGGCGGCGCACTGGCCACGTCGTCGTAGAGCAGTGGCACGCCCTGGCTAGGCGCCCCCAGCTCCCACGCGTCGCGGAACGCCTTCAGCCCCTCGTCCTGCGCCTGTGTCACGCCGGTCACGGTCATCTCGACACCTCGAAGATGTACAACAGCTTCTTGTCGGCGGGTCGCAGCAGCTCAGCACGCAGTATCTTCCAGATGACACTGCCGTCCACGATCAGGTCGAACGTCTCCAGCGCCTGGCCCGCGTCGCCGTTGGCCGCGAAGTATGCCACCTGCTCCGCGCGCTTCGTCTGGTCCACGTTGGCTACCCGCTTGCTGGGTTCCACGAACACCGCCTTGCCGGTGACCTGGGCCAGATGCGTGGTGTCCTGTCCGCGCCAGGGCTTGGTCGCGTCCACCGGTGTGCTGCCCTGCTTCACTATGGTGGCCGTGCGCCCGTTCTTGTCTATCAGGCGCTGCGCGGTGGCCGCCAGCTTGACGAAGTTAGCCACGGCGCACGCTCCTGCCGAACGCCGACAACAGCAGTTCCTCCATCCAGAGATCCGCCTGCGGGTACTCCGGGATGCGTTGTATCAGGTTGCCGGTGCTGGTCATCGGGTGTGCGCCACTGCCAGCGAAGCTCTGGTACTGCGTGGCCTCCGTGATGGGGCCGACCGTCTCCGTCTTGCCGGTCACTATGCCACTTACCTCGCTGGTCGCCTCGCCTGTGTCGGGGTCCACGATCGCGAACTCGTTGCCGGGTATCGGTGCCAGGTTGCGTTCCAACCGCAGCACCACCCACGCGTACTCCACCGTCGCCTTCTTCAGCGCGGCGGGTACACCGCTGAGCAGGAAGTCGTCGTCGTCGTAGGCGTCCAGGCGCGGCCACTCCAGGCCCTGCGTGCCGGACTTGCGAAAGCCACGGAACCGGCGCCCGAACCGCTTGTCTATGTAGTCAGTGGCCGCGACGATGGCTGGTTCTATCTGGGCCTGGGTGAACTCGTTGGTCGTGATCTGTGCACGGTCCACGTGATGCGCGTTGAACTCCGTGTGCGTGGCGTAGGCGTTGGCACCCACGACCCCGTTACCATCTTCTAGTGTGAAGGCCATAGTTAGACGATACTGTTGTTCTGCACCGTGAACACGCCGTACATAACTGTAGACACCGCACCCGTGGCGTCAACCACGCGGCACTCGTGGTACAGCGCACCCTTCAGCGGCTCGGTGTCCGCCGGGGCCAGCGTCACGCGGAACTTACCACCGGGCGCGTCCGTCACGACGATACCTGCCGCCAGCTGCTTGGTCACCGTGGGCGGTTTACCCTGCGCGGGCGCGACCACGAAGGTGATGGGCGTAGCCCCCGTGAGATTCTTCATGGCTGGCGTCACGCTGTCTCCGTCCGTGACCGTCACGTCTATGAGCACCGTGTTGCCGCTGAACACCTCGATGTCCACCTTCTGCGCCATGCTAGTCGTCACACTCCGGTATCGTGCCGGTCACCGGATGTACCGTCTGGAACTGCGCGTTGGTGGGTACGCCCAGTGTGAACGCACCTGCGGGCGCGTGCACCGTCTGGTAGCTGGCACTGGCAGCCTGCACGGCCCTGAACTGCGCGCCCGCCCCCTGTATCGTACTGAACACACCGTCCACGCATATCTCCTGTGTCAAGTTACTGCTGGGTGGCGTGTACTCTACGATGACCTCTATCTCGTAGTCCCACCAGTTCAGGCCCGCCACGCTAGCCGTCCGGGATAGGCGGGTCCACTTCAGACGAGAACGTATGCTTCCGCACGGAGAACGCGTTCGGTGTCGCGAGCTCGTCGCGCGTGATGCCGCCCGTACTGTCGAAGATCGCCGTCTGGGCCATGTCCACCCCACCCGTGTTCACGGAGAAGCTCTTCTGCGCGCGCGCTACACCGTTGATCCTCAGGGAAAACTCGACACCCGGCTGCTGCAGCGTACTGAGATCCTCGTTGTTCTTGCTGTACTGCCGCACCTTGATAGCCGTGATGACAGAGCCTGCAGGTATGGCGGAGAAGTCGTAGCCACCGTACTCGTTCCGCTTGTTGATACCCGCCGCCTCCTGGCAGCGCACGTAGCTCGCGGTGTTGGGTGTGTCCACACCGCTGTCCACGTTCAGATGGGCCGCCTGCACGGGCACCTTGTTGGGCCACTCGTCCAGGAGCGTGGTGGTGGCGACACGCGTGATGCTGGCCACTGCCTACCGCCGCACGCCCGGTACCGCTGCGTCCACCTGCGCGCGCGTGAGGGGCTTGCCGTACAGCTGCTCCACCGCGTCCAGGCGCGGTAGCCCCTCGTCCGTCCAGTGCTCGCCGTTGTTGGCGTCCAGGGCCATCACCGCCGCGACGATCCGGTCCGTCTCGAGGGACGCCCCGTGTACCCCGGGGTCCGCGTGTCCAGCCCCACCGGGAACAGCCCCCGCGCCCCCGGGCGCGGCGTCGTCTGCTCCGCCGCCGTCGTCTGTGGGTACTGCGGCAGGCCCTGCCCCAGCGGGCTGAACTGCGCCTGCAGCACCGTCTGCCTGCCCCGGTTGGGCAGCTGCCTGAAGATGACGCTTGCCATTTTCCTTCTCCTCCTCGTCGAGCGCCTGGTAGTGCACCAAGGCGCTGCTCCCCTCCGGGAACGCCTTGAACACACGGCCGATGTACTCGCACGTGTTCTTGACACTCAGCTGATCCCCAGTTACGACGCCCACGCCGTCGACGAAGTGCCACTTGCCCAGCACGCACGTCGTGCCCGCACGGGCACCAGTTAGAATCAGCCTAGCTGTGATCACCGACATATAAGGTTCCTCCTCCTACTGAGCGATCCACTCCACGAGCAACGTACCGGTCGTGTATGCTTGGGTCAGCGCCCTTATCTTCACGGCCAGGTACGGTGCTACGAGAATGGGAACGTGCACGACGGTCGCGCTGCAGAACTGCGGAATGACGTACTTGCTGCCGTCCGCCGGTGCAGCTGCCGCCGCGAACAGGTTGAGATCCGAGCTAGCCGCCGCGCCGGTCTGCATGTCTGCAGACTGGCGGTAGTGGTTGTACCCGTCACCATCCGCAGTGGGGTCCGGCCCGCTGGGGTTGCGACGTCCGACGAGCCTGGTCTGCAGCGTGCTGCCCGCCGCACCGCCCGTCAAGCCTACCCACTGAAAGTACACGGTCACACACTCCGCCATCTTCTCGTCTCGTATGAGGCTGATGACGTAGGCGTCTTGATAGGTGGTCGTGATCGTGTTCGCGTTGATCGTCACTGAAGACCGATGAATGACGGGACGAGCCATTTCGTTTTTCTCCTTCCTTCACCGGGAGGGGGCGACACACCTACGCCCCCACAGGCGCGCACGCCCCCTCCCGGATCCAGAGTTACGGAATGATGCCGGGCGCGGCGGCCAGAGCCTTCTCGCTGAAGAGCGCGAGACCGCTGTACCACTTGACACGCCAGATGCGCTCGTCCTTGGTCTCCGACTCGCCGACGTCCACCACCTGGATGCCGCTGGCCATCTCGGCCGTGAGCCCGGCCAGGCCGTTGCTGCGGCTACCGTCGTCCAGGCAGCCCGCGAACACCGTACTGGCGACCACGCTGGCTCCCTGGGTCTGGTTGATGGGGATGTAGTCGTTGCGGAAGATGGGCACGCTGCTGTAGGCGATGATCTCCTCGCCGTTGGGCAGCGTCACGACCTCGTTGATGCTGGCCCCACCGAGCGCGCGCAGCAAGCCCCGGTAGAACCGGCGCTCGCGGCTGTGCATGGTGAAGTAGTCGACGTGGCCGTCCTTGGCCGTGACGAGATCCATGATCTCGTCCAGGATGGTCAGTGTCAGCTGCTGACCGTTGGCGGCGCTGGTGCGCGACTGCCCGGCAGCCACGAGGAGGATCAGTCCCGTGAACTGGTCGGCCGCACCGGTACCGTTGATGAGCATGTGCTGGTACAACCGCCCGCAGTGCTTCGCCTTGCTGGCGATCTGCACGGCGGTCTGGTCGTTGCCCCAGCCGCTGCGCGTGGCCTGGATGAGACCGTTCACCTCAGCGTCGCCGACGATGGTCGTCAGCGTGCTGGTCACCGTGGTGAACGTGGCGGCAGCCTTGATACCCGCTGTCTCGCCGGTGATCGGGTTGCGGTCGGTGGCGTCGTCGTAGACTACGCCCACGCCCGCCACACCGACGCCACCCAGTACATTCTCGCGGTTGTACGCGAGGGCGTTGCCGTCGATCCCGTCGAACGGCAGCACCTGAAACATCTGGTTGACCGTGATGATGTTCTCGATGACGCCAGCTACCAAGTCGTTCTGAGCGAGTTTGGCGCTTTCCGTCAGAGTTACGGAAGACATGAAGCACCCTCCCTGAGGATGAGAGAAACCGTTTCGGTTGACTACTGCCTGGCGACGGATCCCCCGATCCAGACAGCCCAACCCCTCGGATCCCCCTGTCGGGTGGGTGTTACGTGGAACCTCTTACGCCCCGCGCGCCACGGGGCGCAAGAGGTAAAAAGCTAACTCAGCTATCGGCGCGCCTCACCACGCTGAAACTGCCCCTTGTCCAGGCCGAGCTTGATGCGGTCCGTACCGCTCAGGGCCTGATCGTTGCTGCGCTGGGCGTCGGGCTTGCGCGCCCCACCTTGTGGGGGCGTACCGCCGCCGGACTTCTGATCGCTCTTGAAGAACACCTTGTACTTCTCGGTGCCCTTCATCTCCTCCACCAGCTCGCTGATGGCCATGTGCTTACCCGTCACGCCGGAGAAGCGCGGCTGCTTGGCGTCGTCCATGACCAGGGCCACCAGCTGCCCGTCCTTCTCCTCCACCTTGACCTGCCCCGCGATGTGCGGCAGCACCAGCTCCGGGGCGATGGCCCCCGCCTGGGCCAGGGCACTGGTGGCGTCGGCCACGACGATGCGGTCGTACAGCTGCTTGGTGAGCTGCTGCAGGTTGGTACCCAGCTTCTCCTTCTCCACCTTGTGCAGGGTCTCCAGCTCACGCTGCTTGTCCTTGACCGCCTTCTCCACCGCGTCCTTCTGGTTGATCTTGGTGGCCTCCTGCAGGCGCGTGTTGAACGCGGCCACGATCATCTCCGGCGTATCTCCGTACTCCGCCAGCGGGGTCAGGTCCGTCTTGTCCAGCTTACCCATGAGATCGCTGGTCTTGGCACGCTCGCTGTTCAGCGCGCTGTTGAGACCCAGAATGGCAGCCACCGCACCCTTCACTTTCTCGTCGGCGGTGTTGAGCTTGAACTCACCGTCCTGCTCCACGTACAGGCCATGAAAATCCTTGGGCACGTTGTCCAGTGCCTTGAGTGACTGATTCTTGCTGAAGTCGAACATTATCTCCTCCACCTTTCCTTCTTCTGATGAACTACCGTCTTACCTTCGTGACTTACGTTGTCACACAACACAGCCGCACCGAACACGGTCATGCACAGTACGAAGATCGCGTACGCGACCAACAACCGCATGCGGCTGTACCCCAGCGGCTGCACCTCCCACACCAGGAAACGATCGTGCAGCAGCTCCGGGTCTCTCATTTACGAAACAGGTTCACTATCCCCCAGAACAGCGCCTGCCCTGCGGCGAACCCGAACCCCAGGCACAGGCCACCTACTATGACCATCCACCACGTCGTTGAAGTGAGCACAACATCTACCTCCGTTCCAGCTCGTCTAGCGTGAGCGTCTTACCCGTGTCGTCCAGGAACTGGTCCAGCTTGGTACCACTGCGGAACATATCCGCGCGCGCAGGCCCAAGTACGTCGTTCTGGAAGTCGGCGTCCTGCCCGCGCAGCCACTCGTCGTACGTGGTCTGCGTACTGGCCGTGCCTATGGCCTCCTCAGCCCAGGTATCGCGCACGCGCGTGATGGCACGCCTACGCTCGGTGTCGCTCATGTCGCTCCACTTGCGGCCCGCCGCTTCCTTGGCCTCTGCACGGAAGTCACGCTCACGCTCCTTGCGCGTGCGCGCGTCCACCACCGTGGGGCGGTTGCCCGCCTTGCGCGCCAGCCCCTCTCCGTCCAGCACCGGCACCATCACGCTGCGGCACTGTGGGTGCGCGGGCGGCCTAGCCCCTGCGGGCTCCAGGTGGGGCGTGGGTATGTCGCTCTGCTTGCGGTCGCCTATCGGCGTGTTGTGTCCGTCGCGGCTGGCACAGATCAGAGTGGTGCGCCCGTCCAGCGTGGACACCCACGTCTCGTACGCGACGATGTCGCTGTTAGCGTCCATCACGCGCTCGCGCACACCGTTGCTCACGTGGTTGACAGCGGTACGTGTCACCGCCTCAGCGTTGTTGCGCGTCATGTCGGTGGCCTGCATCACCCTGCGCGTGATGCTGGGTATGTCCTCGCCCTGCGTGACGCCCAGCTGTATCGCGTCGGTGATGCGCTGCTGATCGGCACGGGCTACGCCCTCCCACCACTGGCCGAGCGTGCGCGCCGCGTTGGTGCCACCCGCGAACGGGCGCGTGGTGACCAGCTCGCGCAACACGTCGGTGCTGACGCGCGCGTATTCAAGAGAAGCAGGAATGCTCCTCTTGAGACTGGTGATGTTGAAGTCCTGCTCCACCTTGGCCAGCTTGGTCATCTCCTTGCCGCTGCGCCTGCCGAGCTCGCGGACAGCCTCCACACGCGCCGCCTGTATGTCGGCCAGCAGCGCCTGCTGCCGCTTGGTGCTGAACCTGGCCGGGTCCAGCTTGACCAGCTTCGCCATCAGCTCGTCCTCGCTCCTGCCGAGCAGCTTCAGCACCTGCTTCACCTCGCCGGTGCTGTAGCGCCGCAGCGCTATGGCGTGCCGCAGGCTGTCGTCGTAGAGCGCCTTGTTGGCACTCATTCGCCCCTGCCCCGCCATGCTCGTACGAGGGGCACCAGCGCGTAACGCACCACGAACACCACGCCGAACACGCCAGCTGCCCAGGGTACGATGGCGATCAGCGCGACCAGCGCGTCTACCCACTCTCTAGGTTGTGCTTCCGGCATCGTCTTCCCCCCTGCAACGTGTACAGAGCCGAAATCGGTTGTCGTGCAACGTGGCACGGCACCCCTCGCACTCCTTGATGTACTGCGGCTGCCGGTAGTACGACGCGTTCTGCGTCCTCTTGCGCGCACGCTTGCACGCGGGGCAGCGCTTGTTCCGGCCCGCCACCACACCGGGGCAGTCCACGCACGCGCGCGTGTGCGGGCGCACGGGCCGCAACCACACGGTGGGCGCGTCTACCACGAGGCGCGCCGTGCCTACACCCAGCACGCGGATCACAGATCGTGGTACACCCCACACATGGGGCAGTACCAACCCTCCGGTGTCACGTAGAACAGATTGTTGCCGCAGTTGCAGTGCCAGTGCGGCTCGTCTCGCTCGACCTGCGCGCTCCACGTCATGTGATCCGTATGGCACTTGCCGCACTCCATCCACGTGACACCCAGGGGTGCCACGCACACCTCCTCGTGGCCGCACGCTATGCAGCGCGCCTTCCCACTGAGGTGTGGCCGATGCTCGTCTAGCGATATGACGGGCGCCAGCGGAACGTCAGCCTTGGCCATCGTCGCCACCTGTAGCCATCTATCAACCCTTCCAGCACGAGCTCGTCTAAACAGCTCAGCTCCACGTACAGCAGCCACGGCACCAGTGTCCAGCGGTACACCATGCAGGTGTACAGCTCCCTACCCCGCAGCAATCGCCGGAGGCACTCGCTTGTCTCCTGGCTTCTCATCGTCGTCCTCCTCACCAGGTTTCTTCTCGTCGTCCGGATCGTCAGGCTCGTCGTCGTCCGGCATGGGCAGCTCCATCGCCTCGTCCTGCAGCAAGGCGGCGTCCTCCTCCGGATCGAAGTCCTCGTGCATGATGCCCCTGCGCTGCAGCTCCTTGAGAAACGCGACACGACTGATGTCGCGCAGCGTGCGCGCGGTCTTCAGCATGTCCATGTCACCGGGGTCGCTGATCTCCGGGCCGAACTCCGTGGGCAACAGCACGGTGCCCTTCTCTTCGAGGCCTAGCCACCGCTCCGTCAGGAAGACGACCTGCTGCGTGGCCTCCATGAAACGGATAGTGGCATCCTGCAGGGGGCTAGTAGCCTCCGCACTGTCCAGCGCGCGCGCCGTGGCGGTCGGGCTACCGGGGCGTTTCTTGAGGAACTCCGCACCGTACTCGGCCATCTGTGTCTCCAGCGCCTCCAGGTCCGTGCGTCCTGCGGCGATGGCCGCGCCGGTGTGCTCCACGTAGTAGAACTTCGCGGCGGGGTCGATGGCCGTGAGGTACTTGTTTGGCCCGATGACGAGGTCACCCTCCACGCCGCTGCCCGCGAGAATGGGGAACCGCGCCACGGTGAGCGTGTGTGTCTGATCCGCCATGGACTGCCAGTGCGCGATGTTGAGATCTACGAGATCCTCTATCGCGCTCTTCCCCAGCATGAACCCCTGGCGGTCGCTGTAGAACGTAACGAGAGGCACCTCCTGCAGATCGAAGTCGTACTCCTCCTTCAGGATCCACCGCGCCTTGCCCTGGGCGTTCTTCTGCTTGCTGGGTTGCCACAGCTGCACGTGCCCCGGTGTTATCACGCGGATCTGGGGTATGTGCACCTCGGCGTAGCCCCTGCGCTCCACGATCTGCTCCATGATGCGCACTTCCTGCAGCACCTCGCGCCCGCCCTCGTACGTGGCCTGCGCGAAGAACACCTGCTCCGGGCAGATGAGCACCCAGTACGGTGTGTCGCCGTCGTCGGCCGCAGTGCGCGGCGGCACGTCTGGGTCCACCGTGGTGATGCGTGGCATGTCCACCAGAACGTGCGAGAACGCCTTGGCGAGCCCGTCCTTGAACCAGTTGCGCAGAAACACCTGCGCCGCGTCGCCCTGCTGGTCCACGTTGTCCAGCATCTCCTCCACCTCTGCAGGTAGCTCGTCCCACTTGACGGGATCGCTGAACGGCCTGCCCACCCAGCTGTCCAGCGTGAGCTTGCTGAGGTTGTACAGCGTGGCACGCGCCAGACGCTCGTCGTACACGTCGTTGTCCTCCGCCGCGTGCTGCGGCAGGTAGGTACGTCCCGCTGCCCGCAGCGCCGCAGTGCCTTCCAGCACCGTGGCGATCTTCTGCCAGTGCGGCAGCATCATGTCGTACGCGGCACTGGTAGTGGCGATGTCCTTACTATCTTTATCTGCCATTAGAAGCCTCCGACGCTCACCTTGCGGTTCTTGTGCCGCAGGCGGTAGCGCACCTCGTCACCCACGTGGTCCTCCGCACTGTCGTCCACGTCGTCCAGATCCCTCTCGTCACGGGGCAGCACGGGTATCGTGCGGATGAAACCCTGCTGGCACCGCTCTAGTATCCACAGGCCGGGCTCCTCGCGCGCGGGGTTGAGCGCGGCCTTGAGGTACTTGCGCATCTGCTCCCAGCCCTGCTTCCGCGTGCCTGGTCCCTTGTCTGCCTTGTCCCACCGCACGCCGACACGCTTCATGTCTCCGGCGACGGACTTGTTGCGCTCGTACTCGTCGAAGATCTGCGTGTCTGCAGGGCCAGCCGCCACGCGCCCCGCGATACCGTAGTCGCGCTCCCGCTCCAGTATGCCGCGCCCGATGTCTATGGCCAGCATGCGCAGCCCCTCGTTAGGACGCCCCGGGTACCAGCCGTACCACTCGGCCACGCGGTACAGGTCGCCTCTGCGGCCACCGTAGGTGCGCCCGTTCCACTCCAGCGGCTCGCCGTTGCTCTCCGCCCACCAACCCACGCTGAACGGTGCGGACTGCCCGTGGTCGTAGCTGCGGTTCACGTACCAGCCCTGCGGTATCTTGCTGAGCGGGAAGTTGGGCACCACGTGCTTGGCCGGATCCCACACGTCGTCGAACATGCCGCCCGCCACGATGGTCCAGTCTCCGTACAGCCACGCGCGCAGCTGGCTCTCGTTGCTGGCGCTGCTGCGCAGCCTGTCTATGTAGCCAGGATCTGCGGACAGCAGCACCTTGTTCTCGTGGAGGTTGCCGTGTATGGCCACGCGCGCAGGCGCCGTGCTGCCGTCTCTGCTGACAGCGTCGCGCACGATCTCCCCCACGATGCGCCCCTGCGACACCGGTAGTCGGTACCGCAGCTTCACCCAGTTGTGCCCCGGGCCGTAGGGGTTCGCGGTCGCGCGTACTCTCTTCGGTACTCTCGGATGACTGCTGCGGTTGCAGCTGAACATGGAGAGATACGACTTCTCGCTGGGCCACGTGCACAGCTCCTCCCAACCGATCCACGGATAGGCGTGGCCGTGGTAGCTCCAGTAGTCTCGCTCGTCCATGAAGTGGCGGAAGAACAGCTGCTCTCCCGTGGCGAACGTCCAGCAGTGCGCGCTGCGATTGTACTGTGCGGTGGGGAATATGCGTGGGTACCACTTGAGCGCCTTGTCTATGACGTCCTGCAGCTCCGGGTACGTGCGCCGGAACAGCACGCCGCGCCACTCTGCGCCGTAGCCCTGGCCTACTTCTCTTGCGAAGTCCATGAGCAGAGCGTCCGTCTTGCCAGGGCCGCGTGTCCCCTCGTACAGGGCCTCGTTGAGCGGGCAGGTTAGGAACAGCTCCTGGCTGCCGGGCTGTGGTGCCCAGGCTACCTCGCGCGTGCTGTCGGCTGGCAGCGTGGGCCGCAGGCCGTCGGGTGTCTCTCGCCATGCGACAGCCGCGTGCACAGGCCCCTCACTCCCATGCTTTCACTGTGGCGTGCAGCGAGTCTATCTCAGCCGCGAACTTGGCGTAGGCGCGCTCGGCCTTGCGATCCTGAACTATCTGCGTAAGCAACAACAGAACGATGAGCAGGCTGGTCGTCAGCGAGAGCACTTCCCTACGCGTGATCCTCATCGCCGCAGCACCCGCGCCGCGATAGCCTTGTCTGCCGCGCGCGGGGCCTCGTCTCCGAAGAAGATATGCGGGTTCTCCACGGAGTACTGGTGCATCAGCTCCGCAGCCTCGCGCGCTACGTCGGCGGGGTCTAACGTGTCGCCGTACTCCTCACACAGCTGCTCCGCCATGGCGGCGGCGAGCAGCACCACGCGGCGCGCGTTGCCGCGCACGCCAACGCTGTGCTCCGTGATGCCTACCTTGCTGACCATAGGCTTGATCTCGCTACGCACCTTGACCTCGTAGTACAGCGTCTTGTCCGTGCGCTGCATCAGGTTGATGCGCACCTCACCTGGCCGTAGCGCGTGTGTCCCCACTATCCACCTCCGTTCCCGTTGCCGTTGCCGTTAGGCCCCGGTAGCTGTGGCATCTGACTCTCCACGGCGCGCGCGTGCTTCTCCCAGTCCGCAGCGGTGGGGTGCGCCGCATGCACCAGCAGCACGCCACCGGACAACGTGAGATCTACCTGTTGTTTCTCTCTGTACTCCGGGATGTGACGCTTGGCGTGAAACATGAGAAGATTGCTGTCGAACTTTCTGATCGCCCCTATGACCTCGCCCCTGTAGAAGACAGGCTCTTGCCAGCCTTCCATACCACGGCGGTGTATCTCCTCCTCGAGCCTCTCGCGATACACGATCATCGCGGTCTCGTAGTTGTGCTCGAACTCCTTGTCGTCCTTGCGGAGAGAGTACACCACGCGGCGGTTGACGCCAACTTCCTCGCATGCACGCACCTGCAGCCCTGTCTCAGACAACTTCTGCAGAAACGTCTTGCGCTGTTCCAGCGTGAAGGAAGGACAGATCACGGCGGCACCGTAGTGTCGCCATAGCAACGCGCGCAAGAACTTTCACGCGCGCGCGGGAGAGAGGGATGACAGACGCGGCGCATCAGCCCAGGTATGCACCGGCGCCCCGTCAGGCCAGACACTAGCCAAGTTCCTGTCAGCTACCTAATGCGTAGCATATCATCAAGGAGAATGGACGGACTGAACACGCGCAGCGACACGCCGTTGCACCATTTCAGGTTGATCCGTCCATCCTCGGACACTTGAGGTTGGACGGACCAACTCATTGCAATACGATGATTATAGAAGAATCCGTCCGAACTCCTTTCCGAGGTCGGACGTCGGTTAGGACGTTGATCCCGCTACTACTTACACTATCTCTCTCTACTTTATGAGAGAGAGAGAGTGTATATAGGGAAAGGGAGCATTTTGGGCCAGGTTGGGCGGCGGGTCTCCTAAAGCTACGCAAGTCACGAAGGAGGTAGGACGGACGGCCGGATGGACGGATTCGTGATTAACTGCTCTCTCCACCTGGGCTGCAACCACTTATCATATCGCCAGAAATCCGTCCGACCTCGGAAGGAGGTCAGCCGGATTCCGTCCATCCGGCCGTCCGACTGACCTCGTTACTCGGCTACGTCTGCAGCAGGCTGGCCCGCGCGCGAATGTCCGAGAGCTTCTCTCTGACTATCAGCTCGCCGTTCTCGTACACCGTGGGCAGCCCGTCGAAGCGGCCCGCCTTGCTGGCCTTGCCGGGATCGGTGACTGGGTGCTTGCGCACGTCGCGCCACTGCCCGGCCACCTGCACGGCGCTGGCCTTGAACGCGAACTTGCACGTGTCGCGGTTCAGCTTCTGCAGCAGCCCGCCCCCGCAGCCGAAGGCGATGTTGTTGGCCGACCACCTGTTCATCCGCATGACGCGCAGTATCTCGCGGATGGTGTCGCGGTCCACCCCGTCCCCCTGGATGACGCGCACCTGCGGGGGCAGCTCGGCGTAGCCCTGCGGGTTCACGGTGAACCCGAAGTGCTTGCCCAGCGTGTGCAGCACCCGCTCCACTACCTGCGGCGGGTTGCCGCTGTCCGGCCGGATGACCAGCGTGCCGCTGCGCGCCAGCACCTCGTCCTTCAGCGTGGTGCCCCACAGCTCGCAGGCCGCGTAGATGTCGTAGCTGTCGCTGACACACGCCACCAGCCCCGTGGGGTACTGCCGCAGCATGTTGCGGTACGCGTCCAGCTCACCCGCACGGCCCCAGGCCGTGATGGTGCTGTGCTCGCTGGCGGGTATGCTGTGCCCGGCCACGGGCTCGCCGTAGTAGTCCCGGGCTACCACCAAGGCGCGCACGGTGTCGGTGCCCTCGAAGTTGACCAGGTGCGCGCACCCGCCGATGCCCGCGGACGCTGCCGTGGTGCTGCCGCGAAACCCGAAGTCGTGCAGCTTGTAGGGCAGCTGTTCCGGACTCCCTGTCTCCTTCAGGGAGTCCAGAATTATCTTCCCTATCGCCCGGCTGTTGCTGGCGACCGTCGCCGGGTACCACACCTGGCACAGCAGCGTCTCCAGGTAGTTGGTGAGCCAGAAGAACTCTGCGTCTGTGTTCTCCACGGTCATGAGCACCTGCCCCGGTGTCACGACGGTCCCTTCCGGGAGCGCTCGTATTCTCACGGGCAGTCGCCCGCCGTGGCGCTGCACCAGCAGCTCCCACCCGACGCGGTTGAACAGCGTCCGGTCGCCGAAGTGAGAACTGAAGAGGCTGTCTGCCTCCTCGATGTCGTCCTGCGTGACAGGCCGCAGCAGGTGCTCCGTGAGCACGTACTGCAGGCCGAACCACACGATCTCGTCGAACGCGCCGCCCCTGCTCTCGTAGTAGCTGTACACCCGCTCCGTGCCGGGCGGGTACTGTCGCGCGTGCGTCACCTTGTAGCTGTCCGTGTCAAGAATCAGATTCTGATGCTGCATTCTTCCTCCTCCAGTCGAGCCACCCCTGCGCCAGGGGCCTGTGTGCGGGTGCCGTGGCCGCCAGCAGCTCGTCTGCCGCGTGCCAGCGCACCTCGTGTAGATCGTCACCGGCCACGGCGCCGGTGGTCATCGCTTGCGCGGCGTACAGCACCGTGAAGATGCCGCAGCTGTGCGTGCGGCGCCAGTCGTCCACGCGGTAGCTGCCCACGTACACCACGCCGTGCTCCGCAGCCAGGCCGGTCTCCTCGTAGAGCTCGCGCCGGGCCGCGCCCTCGTACCCGGTGTCGTCCGCGTCCACGAAACCGCCCGGGAAACGCCACAGCACCTCGCCGTGCTTGCGCCCCAGCAGCACGCCGCGCGGCCCGTAGGCCGCTATGTCCACCGTGGGCTTCAGCTGGGTGTACTGGTTGCGGGTGGCGTAGATGACGCCCCTGCGGAAATCCTGTGACGAGAGCGGCACGCTGCCTACGTACTCGCGCCGCTGCGTGCCGGTGTGCAGCGCCACGGTGTCCAGTTCCACCACCCGCAGCTTGCCCTGGTAGTGCGGGGCGAAGCCCGCGCGCCCGCAGTACAGGCGGGCCTCGTCCACCGGGTACACGCTGTGCACCAGCTCGTCCAGCCTCTTGCTCCACTCCGCGTCGGTGGGGCAGTCGTTCAGGTAGAGCACCACCGCCTCAGGGTACCTGGCCTGCACCATGGCGCGGCGCGTGGGAAAATCTAGCGGATTCTCGCGCGTCGCCAGGAACGGGTGCTGCCCAAGCACGACCATCATCTTGGGGTGTGCGGCTGCCGCCGCCAGTATGGCCAGGTGGCCCTCATGTAGGTCGTCAACCTGGAACCTGCCCACCGCCACACCTACGCCGTAGGGCATCACTCCACCTCCTCGTCCGTCACCGTCGTGCCTTCTGCCAGCCGGTAGCTCGGCCCCTCGGCGCTGAACATGACGCTGGCCACGGTGCCGCCGTCCAGCCCGTTGACGGTGCGCCCCCTGAACAGCACGCTGTCGCCGACGCCGTAGCGCGCGCAGTAGTACCGCACGCGCTTGTCGTGCGCTTCCGGCACGATGGCCTCGTTAGGCGTCCGGTGCAGCATGATGTTCGCGTTGCCCGCTATGTGCGTCGCCTCGCGTAGCTCGTACCGGCCCGCCTTGTCGCGGTCCGGCGTGTAGCCACGGCTGTCCGGCGCCCACCACGCGCCGTGCTCCAGAGACCAGATCAGCCACTTCATTATTGATCCTTCCTGTAGTAACGCCCGTTGATACCCTTCTCTATGCGCCCCGTCCTCTTCAGCAGATACACCACGTTGTACACCTTGCGCGGTTCCAGCTGCAGTGCCGCGATCAGCTCGCTCGTCGTCAGCGGCAGCAGCGCCAGCACCTGCTTGGGGAGCGACTGCTGTGGTGTGCGCTGCGCTTGCTGCAGCAGGATGAAATCCACCACCTCCTGCATAGTGCCTTCCACCATGGTGCCGTCCGGCAGCGTCGCCTTCACGCGGCCACCCGCAGTTCCCACCGTACCACCCACGTCAGGCCGAGCGCCCAGCTGGTGCACGAGATGCTCTCTGAGAACACGTACTGTTGCCCCCAGTGGAACCCCAGCTTTAGCGGCCACACCCGCAGCAGCGAGATGTCCCAGTGGTGCACTGTCCGGTAGAGCTCCAGCATTACCGCACCCGCCGCAGGCTGATGTCCACCTGGCAGCCCAGCGCGTGCGCGTAGCGTGCCAGCGTGCGCAGGCTGACGTTGTGCTGCGCCCCGGCCCGCCCGTTCAGCAGCTGGCTCACGGCCGACTTGCTGTGGCCGACCTTCTCCGCCAGCGCGCTGCGACTGACACCCTTCAGTATCATCACTGCCAGCAGCGCCTCGGTGGCCGCCAGCACCGCGTGCTCCTCGGCCAACAGCAGCGCGCCCTTCACCCGCTTGCCCTTGTGCGTCACCGTCTTCTCCGCGAAGCGCTCGTACTCCGTCTTGCTCATCGTCTCTCCTCCTAGCCGTACGATCGTCTACGTCGGTGCTTTCGTACAGAAGTTGCTGCCGCCAGGAACTTCCGCAATTATCACACGCTTGAGCGCGCCCAGCTTGTCTTCCGTAATCGCGACGTCGCCATATAGCGCGACCACCCACAGGCGACCGCCCTGCCACTTCTCAGGTCGAAACGTGGCGTGCAGTGTGCCTGACTTGCACAGTTCTAGCGGTCCTGGTGTTTCCTCTACTAGACCTGGCACTGCCTTGGTATTCGTACCGCCGTTCGCGGGCGTTCCGTCCACGTTTGATCTCCACAGTGCGACGACAGCGCCCGCCTCTCGGTGTATGTAGGCCTCTGGGATGTCGGTGAGAGCGGCGCAGTATGCGATGGAACCGTCACCGTAACCGTCACCGTAACCGGAACCGGAACCGTAACCGGAACCGTAACCGGAACCGTCACCGGAACCGTAACCGGAACCGTCACCGGAACCGTAACCGGAACCGTCTGAATATTCAGACGGAGCCTCAAACGCTACGCGCTCCATACCTGGGCCTCGAATTTCTTCGCTGCTTCGTCACTACACTCGATCACTGCTGTTACATTGCGGAGCACGATGGCCGGTGCAGCTGGCCCAATGCGACACGCCTTCGTCGGGCCGTTCGCTGCGAGTCCTACAACTGAGCGCACGTCCGGCGACCAATACACGACCATGCGTGCGTTCTCGATGCGGATAGATTCCGCGTCATCAGGCGCTGTTGCATACCCGAAAAACACTCCGCGATGGGCCGTCGTCACTATGACAGGGGTCTTATTCTTTTTCGTACTCATCAGCTTGTTCTCCTTCTTGGTTTATAACGTCTCTCGCTCTGGCTTCCCACATTCGGGCCTGCTCCGTGTGCCGCTGTGCATCAACCTTGTCCCTGTCAGCATGCGCAAGGCCAGCCAGTTCCCATTCCTGGTCTGCCTTGCGCCTACAGGCTGCAGCGCTAAGTGCTCGGCTCATGACTTCCTTAGCCTGCGCGCCAAGGCACCTACCAACGCACCCGGGTAGTGGTCGGCCAGGTGGAACAGCACCTGCGCGGCGCAGTCGTCGAACGCCAGTCCCTGCCCCTGCACCGCCCCGCACGTAGCGCACTGCTGCTGCCGTATGTACACGCCGTGCCCCAGGCTCAGGTGCCGCACGGCCCAGGTGTGTAGGTGCTTCCGTCTCCAGGGTAGCTTCATGCTGCCTCCTTGCGCCACACGATCTTCATTCCTGCTCCAGTGCCAGCGTCAGCCAGCGGGCCTCGCCCTTGTAGATGAACACGTTCAGGGGCTCAACCAGCGGGTGGGTCCAGGGTAGCTGGTCTACGAGTTCGACCGCGAGTTCGTAGCCAGTGCCGCCGCTGCGCAGATACTGACGCAGTGCCTGCGTCAGCTCCGTGATCAGCACGGGGTCGTGGCGTGGGCCGGTGCTGTGCGCGCGGCGTTCCGTCGTGGTGTTGTTCATCTTAGAACAGCTCCCCGTTGAACGCGGCGTCCAGCAGCTGGCTGAGCGCCAGCCCAGGCAGGCCATGTGCCAGCACCCACGCCTTCATGTCTTCCTCGTCGCCGTCGCACACCAGCTCCAGCGTGTCGTCGTCTAGCTTGCCTACGCTCTCCGCCAGCTGGAACCGTGCCAGCCACGCGGCGGGTACCGGTGCGCGGTCGTGCGCGTTGACCGGCATGTGGTTGCACGCGTACAGGCAGCGGAGCGCCGCCTGCACGTTGGGGTAGCCCGCCACGTAGGGCTGGGTCCCCTCCTCCAACTTGTGCAGCTGCAGGCGCACGGCCTGCATGGCCATGAACGTGAGCCCACGCCCCTGCGCCGTGGGTTCAGCGCCCCCGTAGCGCAGGTACTCCAGGTAGTCCCACGCGTAGCGCCGCTTCGCGGGGTTCTTGATGCGCGCCGCATACTTGCCGCTGGGCGTGGTGGCGTCGTTAGTCTTCATAGGTGAACCTCCCGGGGATACGCGCCAACAGCAGCTTGCCCCACTCGCCCAACGTGCTGGGGCGCACGACGAGGCGCGGCGTGTTGATCTCACGTGCACGCAGGCGCAGGTGGTTCTCTGCGTCACCGCGCAGTGCGCGCACCACCGTGCCCCGGTGGTTCAGGCGCGACGTACCACGACTGTGTCCGTCCTCGTGCCACCCCGCGCGGCGGTTGATGGCCATGTGCACCAGCCAGGTGGGGTCGGTGGTGTAGCTGACCGCTAGGCCGTCGCGGCGCGCCACCTGGCACGCGCGCAGGTAGTCGCTGGTGACCCGCACCGTGCTGCGGCGCGGCCACAGCCCGGCGCTCTCGAGCAGTTCCTTGGGCGCGGCCATGCCGCAACCCGCTACGGTGCAGTACGCGTGGGCAGGCCACGTGGGGTGCTGCGCGTATACGTGCGTGTGTGCCATTACGACACCACCTCCAGCAGCAGCAGGGCCGCACGCATGTGGTGGCGCAGCACGCCGTGATCGCCCACGTGGTCGCTGTAGTCGCCGGTCTGCGCGTGGTACAGGTCGGCCAGCAGCGCGTAGCGCGCGCCCCACTTGGCGTTGAACTGGCGCTCCGGCAAGACACCGCTGTCCACGAACATGGTGGCCAGCTCGTTAACCTGGGCCTGCGCAACCGCCAGCGGCGCCTGCTGCAGTACGTAGAACTCCATGTCGCTGTCGACGGCGTCCGCACCCACGACCTGCACGTGCACCTGCGTGCCGGTGTAGTCGGCGATGATCAGGTGGCCTTCCTCGTCTCCTACCTGCGCCAGGTAGGCCTCGCCCTCTACGCCGTTCCACGCGGGGTCGTCAGCCGCGATGCGCGTGGGGTTGTTGGCCATCAGGGCCTTCAGGGCTTCGTAACCGTTGGTGTAGTACATGCTGTTCCTCCTATTTAAGAGCACCGTTGCCTGCTTGGTTAACCTATACTAATGCACACCGCGTGCCAACCACGCCGCGCCACGTGGCGGCAGAACAGGAAACACTAGACCATCGGGCCGGGCTTCTTGCACGTTGCAGGTGGCAAAAAGTAGCGCCCGTCAGCCCGTGGGTACAGGTGCACGTGCCGCACGTACCTGCCGCACCACAGCCCGGGCGCCCAGGTGCGCCACCACGCGCGCCGGGGCACCTTGTACAGGTGCAGCAGCTGCGGCACGCCCACGTAGTGCAGGTCGCCGTCGTGCCTGCTGCGCACGTACCCGGGGTGCAGCACGTAGCACGTGCCTACAGCTTGCAACGCCATCTCACTCGTCACGCAGGCGCCGTCTGTCGCGCGCGGGTAGTCCGTCGCTGCGCACCTTGGCGTGGCGGCACACTGGGCAGTGCGGGTCGCCACAGTCCAGCGGGTGCTTCTTGCGCAGGCGCCCCAGCTGCAACCACCGCGTGGGCACACCGAACAGCTTGCCCACGCGCCTGCGCCTGCGTGCTATCCGTGCGTCCTCGTGCCAGCGCTTCATGGCTTCTGGTACGGCTGGTGCACGTGCTGCGTCGGGCTGTCGGGGTGCGCGTACTCCGGCCAGCGCTGCTCTATCTCCTCCAGCTCGCTGAAGAGAATGTCGAACGCCGCGTCGCTCAGCCGCCCGGTGCTCAGGTCGTAGTACCAGTGCCGGTACCAGCGGATCATGGCACGCAGATCGTCCACGTACTGCTGGCACGGCCTGAAGCCCAACCGCTCCTCCACGTCGCCCTCCATGCAGCGGTGCTCGCCCACTACGCCACAGCGTTCACAACGCTGTGGTGCGGGGGCCACGAAGAGATCACCCTGATTGTCCGCCGTCACGCTTGGTCAGCTCCTCCACCAGCCGCTGCGCCTGCGTCTTCTCCGCCGCCTTGGCACGCACCTGCTGCATGATGGCGGCGGTCACGCTGTTGGCCGCGCCGGTCTCGTCCAGCACCTCCTCCACGATGGAGATGCCCAACAGCATCAGCGCCCCCTCCAGCTCGTCCTCACGCCGCTGCTCCATGCGCCGCGCGCGCCTGCGCTCACGCCACAGTTTCCAGCGCCTGATCATCTCAGCTTCTCATCCACCTGCGCGCGCAGGTGCTCCTCCACGGCACGTACTACCTCGGCACAGGTGGGCATGCCGGGCGGGTCGCCCAGGTTGGCCGTCAGCTCCGCTATCACCTCGTCGCACAGCCGCCTCAGGTCCAGCGTCTCGGCGCCGATCACCGCCAGCTTGGCGCCTTCCTGCTCGTGGTCCGGGTTGAGCAGTACCTTCTCCATGCAGATGCGCATCCACGCGTAGTTGACGGCGGCGAACACCAGCTCTACCATGCGCTCCGTCATCGTCGTGATGGCGACGCGCAGCTCGTGGCCGCTCATCGCGGCCACCGCAGCCCGTAGTCACGCGCTTTCACCTTGGCCCTGCGCCCGTCGGGGTGGTGCCACACTATCCCCTCCATGACGTTCTCCGCGAGATACTCGCGCAGCGCGTCGTAGCTGGTGGGGCAGTCCGGCAGGCGCGTGGCGCCGTGCCGCAGGAACTGCGCGTGGTACACCTGCTCCGGGTTCCTGCCCCAGGCGTGGCCCACCAGCTCGTACGTGTCGTCGGCCAATGTGCTGCGGTTGTCCAGCACGTACTGCCACGCGGCGCGGTGGTGCTTGTCCTCCGGCCCCCCACCCACCAGCAGCCACCCAGGCCAGTGGCCGGTCGTCGGATCCGGATCCGGCTGCGCCGGTTCGAATCCGACCGGCGGCACCCGCCCCTGCTTGGCGTCGTAGCGCTTGTACAGCTGCATGCCCCGTACCATGCAGCAGGTGCCGTCGTACTTGCGCGTGGCCACGCCTTCCTCCAGCCCGACCCAGTGGCACTCCGGACTGACGAAGTTCAGCACCAACTTCGGATCGTTGGCCATGTCGCGCACGAACAGCGTCGGTATCTTCTTCATGGGTTGCTCACGTTGAAGAAGTTGGGCGGCATCTGCGGGTCTTCCATGTCGCCCATGAGCCAGTTCATCACGATCTTGCCCGTGCGCCCGTTACCGTCCACGAACGGGTGTATCAGCTGGAACTCTCGGTACCACTCCTCCGGCGCCATGTCGGTATCTTCCCACTGCTCGCACAGCGTCTGCAGCTTGCCGCGTACCTCCGGCACCGGTGTGGCTACGTAGTTGCCTACGTACACCGGCACCCTGCGTAGCCCCCGCGCGTTGTCGCCAGGTTCCACGCGGCGCGCCACCTCTACGACGAAGTCCACCGTCAGATCTCCCTCATACTCGGCCGCGTAGTTCCACGCGTCCAGCATCCAGTATACTTCCAGTGGTCCGGCTTGCTGCCGCTTCACCTCCTCCGCACAATACTTGATAACTGCCGTCTGCGTTGACTCGAACATCTCTGTCTCTCCTCCCTGTTAAGTGGTGCGAGGGGCAGGAATCGAACCTGCTCGCGGCACCGCCGCCCCCGTTTTACAGACGGGTAGCCTGGCCATCAGGCGTCCCTCGCTATGCGTCTTCCTCGTAGTCGAACGTCACGCGCACCCTGGCGTCGTACAGTTCCTCGTACAGCTGCTGCAGACTCACGCGGATGAAGTTGCACACGTTCTTCAGCTGTTGCTCGTCGTCGTAGTCGCCGCTGTCCAGGTGTAGCTCCACCTTGAAGTCCTGGTGCGGTATGCCCACGTGTGGGTCACCGTACACGCACACGTTGACCCGCTTCACCGTCGTCACCTCGTACACGTGGTACGTCTGCGTGTCGCCACCGTCTACCTCCTCCTTGAGGTGCGGGCACCACGTGGCGCTGGTGCGCGTGCCGGTCTCCTTGATCAGCAGGTCCTCGCTGTTGGTCTTGTCACACTGCGGGCACCGGCTGTAGTTGCTCTCCGGGTCGTCGTTGACCCACACGCGGCGCTTCATCTCTTCTCCTCTCGCAGTTGCCGCTGTACCTGCTGTATAGCAGCAGTGATGTCCACGTCCGGCCAGTACGTGCTGGGTGCCACGACACCGTCGCGCTTCATGGCGAGCACCAGCGCTTTCTTGCGGCTGTCGTTGTGGCCCTGCCAGCCAGCCCAGGCTTCGCGGTGATCACGCAGCCACTGCAGCCGGGCGGCGCGCAGGGCGCTCGGCTTGAGCCTAGCCACCGTCGGCCTGCCGCAGCGCGTCCAGCATGGCGCGCCGCTCGTTTTCCAGCGCGTTCTCGTCTATCTCCAGGTAGCGCATCAACAGCACGCGCATTCCCTCGTTGTGCGGCATCAGGTAGTCCTGGCCCTTCTCCATGCTGCACAGGTCGTGGTACTTGCCGCAGCTCTCGTCGTGCTTATGCTTCTCCCAGTTGGCCAGCGTGATCCCCTCACTGTCCAGCCACTCCAGGAACTGCTGCACGTGCATGTGCTCGTCCTTCTTGGCGAGCAGCTTCTCGCTCTGCGGGTAAAGTTCATCGGCCATTTCTGCGCCTCACTTTCTCGTACGCTCTGTCCTGCGCACGCTGGTATCTGTCTCTGCTGGCGCGTTGCGTGGGGTCATGCTGCCCGGCCAGCTCCCAACCGATCTCCTGTACCGCCTTCTGCAGCGCTTGCCCGGTGCGGTACAGCTTCAGCCGGAAGCACGTCTGCACCAACCTGGGCAGCAGCGCTGCCATGGCGGTGCCGTCTAGCAGCTCTAGCTTCATGCGTTCTCCTTCAGCCGCACCACTATCTGTGCGCGCCGCGCACCGCGCCCGTTGGCGCGCATGATGAGCCCAGGATATCTGGGATCATCAGGTAAGACCTTACCCGCCTGCCACGTCATGGCCGCCTCCACCGCCAGCTTGTACGTGGCGTGCGCGGTGTCTGGCCCGATACAGAACCACACCGCCTGCCCAGTGGCAACCAGCCGCTTCACAACGGCTGCGTTCCACGCCACCACGGGCACGTAGTACCCGCGCCCCGGCTTGCTGGGGCAGCCGGGGTACGTCCAGCCGCAGCCGCTCACGTGCACCAGCTGGCCGTAGTGTTTCAGCGCCAGTGCGGCGTCGCTCATCGTGCCTCCGCGTAGCTGGCCTCAAGGTGTACCACGTGCGGCCCACGCGTGAGGGAGAGCACCATGGGCCGCAGCGAGAGCTCCTCCTGCCAGCTGGCCAGGCCCATGCGCACGCTGCCCCCGGCCACGTGCAGGTAGCCGCGCGCGCGCCAGAACGGGATATGCCGCTTGGTGTGCGCCACCGGTGCCGTGCGGTAGTACAGCCGCGTGCCCATGCGCGGCGCGCCCGGCACCGGTGGTGCGAAGTTCAGCTGCACGCACTGGTCCCAGTGAGCTAAGGCTCCGCTCGCACCGAGCCGAACTCGTGCGAGCGTGGTGGCGAAGTAGCGCGCCATCAGCGCGGTGGCCTGGTCCCAGCTGAGCTGCGGGTAGAGGCGCTGGTAGCGCTCGCGGTAGAACATGCGCTGCTCCTTCGGTATGGTGCCGCGCCAACCTGCGGCGCACAGCGCGCGGTACGTGTCGCAGTCGTCGCGCTCCCACGCGTCCGTCTCGCGCAGGTACGCCAGCAGCAGCGGTTCCAGCACGTCCACCTCCGTGCGGAACGCAGCCTCCGTCGTCATGCCGCTCTCGCGCACGGGGTGCAGGTAGTCCATGCCCAGCGTCGCTACGAGCGCCTCCATGTCCGCCAGGTAGCGCCGTATGCTGCCGCGCGCCACGGCCCCCTCCAGCACCCAGCCGGTCACGTCCTCCAGGCGCAGCGCCATCTCCAGGCTGGGCGGGTACAGGTCGCTCACCTGCTGGTGCAGGCCAGCCAGCACCTTCAGCGCGCTCAGCTCGGCCATGTCTACGGTGGCGCCGTGCTTCGGTTTCTTCGGCCCACTGGGCACCAGTATCGGTATCGGTGCGCCCTGCGCCACGTGCGCGGCGACCAGCGCGCGCAGCGCACCCGCCGTCTCCACACCGGGGCCGGGGCCGCAGCGTAGCTGGCTGGTGCCGACCAGCACGGCCAGTATGTCCTCCACCAGCCCGTGGCCCTTGCACGTGGTGCGCGGGTAGGGCGTCACGATGTAGTCACCCACGTCGAAGCTGACGTCCGTGCGCAGCTCAAACATGCCGCACCACCTCCACGGAGAACCCGTGCTGTAGCAGCCAGCGGATCTTCTCCGCCGCGCGCTGCTCCGCCAACTTCCAGGTCAGGCGTGCGCACCCGCGTGTGCCGATGAGAGTGATCACTCTTGTCCCTCCTTCTCCTTGTTGCGTAGCGCAGCCGCGTACCGTCCGTGGAACCGATTGCGTATCACACCCTCGCCTGTGGCACCATAAGCCTCGCGCATCAAGTGCCACAACGTGCGCTTGAACGTGGGGCCGTGCCAGCCGTCGTGCAAGCCACGATCTATGCGTGCATGCACCAGCTCGTGCGCCAGCGTCTCGCGCACGTCGTGCGGCGTGATGCCCGGGTAGTCCCTGATCATGATCTCGTGGCGGCGCGGGTCGTAGTGGCCCAGCTTGCCCCCGTAGCGGGTGCGCCTGCTGCGCCGTATACGCATCGCGGGTTCCGCCACGGGGTGAAACCCCTCCACGTTCTTCAGCAGGCGCCACAGCGTGCGCGCCTCCGCCTCCGCCTTCAGGTTGACACCGCCCACCGTGTAGTGCTTCAGCTCGCGCTCGCGCGCGCGTTCCGCGCGTGCCTTGTGCCGCGCCTTGTTCGCCGCGCCGCGCTCCGCCCTGCGCTTCTCCAGCGCTGGGCAAGTGCGCTGCACCAGCTTGCCGGTGCGCTTGCTGCACGGCAGGCAGTAGCGGCGCACGTCGTCCTTGCGCGGTACGCTGGGCGCGCGTACCGCGTCCTCACACTGCGGGCATACCCAGGTGCGCTGCATCACTCCTCCTTCAGAAAGCAGTACGTTACGTAGCCCTTGCCCACGTAGACCTCCACGTGGGTGCCGGGCGCCAGGTACTGCAGGAACGCGCGCGTCAGCAGTCGCAGCTTGGTGTGCTTCAGTTGCTCCTGGTCCAGCTGCAAGGTGGCCTTGCGCTGGTTGGCCCGGAAGGTGAGGCCGAGCTCACCCAACACCGGCAGCAGCTGCTTGATCGCTTGCGTGTGCGTGACGAGTGTTCTCATGGCTAGAAGCTGGGGTCCTGGTAGGTGTCGCGCTCGCCCAGGTACAGGCGCCCTGCGCCGCGTGCCTCACGCCAGGCACCGTCGCGGCGCAGCGTGAACTTCTGCAGGTGGCCGTCTGGGTTGGGCACGTGCACGTACCACTGGTCCTCGCTCTGGCCGTTGCGGTCAGTGCGCTTGTGCTTGTCCCAGCGGGTCCACACTATAGTGGTGCCCTGCAGGCGCACCACCGTGACAGCGTAGCGATCGCTGCCGATGCAGTAGGTGCCGCCCATACCGACGGCGGGTGTAAGTTGTGCGTGTTGTTCCATCGTGCGTACCTCCTGCCCGTTGCAGGAGCTAGAAACGTGCCAGGCACGATACGGCCCGACGCGGAGTGATGCGCAGCACGCACAGTGCAGCACCGCAACCGCGCCGGGCGTATCGCACGCCTGGCGCTACAGGCCGTGCCCGCTGGCGTAGGGCATGCTGGCGCCCCTGATGATGGCCTCCTCCGGCACCACCACGCGCTGCAGCCCAGCCAGCTGCGCGGCCAACGCAGCTACCTTCTCGTCGTACTCGTGGCGCCAGTCCGCGATTGCCTTCGCCCTCAGCTCCGCTAGGGGCAACAGCACCTCGCCCCAGCGTGCCAGTATGTGGTCGTCGTCACGCGTGTGCAGCGCGTTGTACTTGGTGCTGGTACCTACGAGCACCGGATCTATGCGCACGTCCTCCGGGTGTAGCACCAACAGCGTGGTGAACATGGTGCGCGCATGTGCCGCCACCTGCAACACGCGCAGCGGCACCCAGCCACTGTCGTACTCGTTGAGGCGCGTGCGCTTCGGGCATACGCGCTGGTACACGAACGCCTCCTCCGCCGTCATCTTGCGGTACGGGTTCGCCACACCGTTGCTCTGCTCCAGTCGTTTCAGTTGGCCGTCCAGCTCCAGCTCTCGCATCAACTGCACGGCGTCCTGCGTGCACTCGGCACCGTCCACCGTCGTCTCGGTGGCCTCGTACGTCTCTACTTGCATGTGCTTCTCCTCCCGTTGTGGTTGGTTTCTTGTCACCCGTACAGCATACTCCCGATGTTAGCTTTTCGCTAGCAAAAAGTTCTTGTCACTTCCGCACGGCTCAGGCATATATTCAGGCACTTACCTGGCACAGCAGTACCACACGAACTTGAAGGAGAACCCAAGATGCCTCTCTACGAGGTAGCGATCATCGAGTCCCCGACCCCGAAGCAGGCAGAGGAAGGCGCCGTGGAGAAGTTGGTCCTCGGCCCCAAGGCTATCATCGCACGAGACCCGCAGTCCGCCGCGATGCGCGTGGCCATGGCGGAGAAGGACAGCTTGGCCAACGTGGACCCCGAACGCATGAACGTGATCGTCCGCCCTTTCGCGTAGCGCAGGCACGTGAGACGGGTCAGTCCATCACGGAGAAGATCCAGGAGGGACTGAAGGCCCGGCCACGCGGTGCCGGTAAGACGCAGCATTGGGAACACCCTAGTGGTGGTGCACTGGACCTGACCTGTGTCACCACGACGGCAGGTCTCGGCAACGTGTTTTTCGCCGCAGCCCCCGCTGGTGGCACCACGTACAACTACGCGGCGATGACGAACGCATGAACAAGTTAGAGCGGGTCGTGGTCGTAGATTGCGAGGCTGGCCCGGCGCCTATACCACCGCACACCATGCGGGAGTTCGGTGCCGTGCACGTCTCGTCAGGCGCAACGTTCCACGGGGCGGAGGAGGATCTACGACGCGACCCGCTCAAGGTGATGCGCGCTTTTTCACTGTGGCTAGAAACCACGGTGAAAGGCGCCCCCGTCTTCGTCAGCGACAATCCGGCCTACGACTGGCAGTGGATCAACAGCTACTTCTGGCAGCACCTGGGGTTCAATCCCTTCGGGCACAGTGCACGCCGCATCGGCGACTACTACGCCGGGCTGGTGGGCGACTGGACAGCCAGCAGCCACTGGAAGCGGCTGCGCGTGACCAAGCACGATCATCACCCCGTACACGACGCCCAGGGTAACGCGGAAGCGCTGCTCCGCATGTTCAAGGGAGAGCGCGCGTGATGTTCAAGGTCAGGAACACAACTAAGGCGACGCAGTTCAGCTCCTGGGCGTTCATGCAGAAGTTCTATATCGGTGGACGCGAGAACCCCTATATCATTCGGTGGACGCTTGTCCGCACGCCCCTGGGCAGCCTCATGGTCCACAAGATGTGTCGCAGCGACTACGAGCGTGCCCTACACGATCACCCGTGGAATTTCGTCAGTGTCGTGCTGAAAGGCTTCTACTGGGAGGCTGTCGGTCCCGGAGCACGCGTCATGCGCAAGCGGTGGTCAGTGGCGTATCGCCCCGCCACGTGGAAGCATCGCGTGGTACTGCCACTCGCGCGCGGCGAGTTCATCAACAATCCACCCAAGCACGAGCCCTGCTGGACCCTCGTACTATGCAGCCGCCGCCTGCGTAGCTGGGGCTTCTGGATGCCTGATGGCACGTGGTGCTGGTGGCGCAAGCACAATCCTGAACTGAACATCTGTGAACCAGAAGTCGTATACAAGGGAGGCAGAGATTGAGCGGCTGGATCGGTGTGGACCTGGACGGCACCTTAGCTGAGTACGGTGGCTGGCAGGGCATAAACCACATAGGTGCCCCCATACCGAAGATGGTGACGCGCGTGCGCCGCTGGCTAGACCAGGGGCGCGAAGTCCGCATCTTCACCGCGCGTGTATGCCACGTGGATGAGCGCGAGGCAGTGGTGGCTACCATCCACGCGTGGCTGGAACGCCACGGCCTACCGCAGCTGCAGGTAACCAACGTGAAGGACTTCGGCATGGTGGAGTTGTGGGACGACCGCTGCGTGCAAGTGGAACAGAACACGGGTGAGATCATGAGCAGAACTGTGAAGGAACCATGACCCCACCCCTGTGGCAGCACCAGCAGGCCGAGCTAGCCAGCCACGGCCACGTGCCGTATCGGGGTATCTTCTGGGAACAGGGCACCGGCAAGACGCGCCTAGCCTTGGAGACCGCTGCGCTGCTGCGCGCGCGCGGCGACATCGACGCTACGTTGGTCATCACGAAGAACGGGCTGCACCGCATGTGGGCGAACGACGAGTGTCCCCTGTACCTACCGGAGGCCCAACCGTACTACTATGACGGCGGGCGTGCCAGTAACGTGGAACATCGCACGCTGATGGCCGACGCCCTGGCGGCGGACTTCCCGCTGCTGGCCATGTCGTACGACTCGTTCATGACGGACCACGGTCTCAAGGTAGCTGACCAGATGGCCAAGCGCCGCAGGCTCCTGTTGGTGGTGGACGAGGCCAGTGCCATCAAGAACGCGGGTGCCCAGCGCACCAAGAGACTGGTGCCGTGGGCTAAAAAGGCGCCGTTTCGTCGCGCCCTCACCGGTACGCCTATCACCAAGAACCCGTTCAACCTATATCCTATCATCAAGTTCCTGGACGAGGGCTACTGGAAGCTGCACGGGTTCTCGGAGTACAGCATCTTCAAGCACTACTTCGGCCAGTGGGAGGAACACATCAACAAGCTGGTGGGCAAGCGCTACGAGCGCCTGGCGGAAGACGCAGAAGGACGCCCCATCTACCGACACCTGGACGAGCTCACCAAGCTGGTGCAGCCCATAACTACGCGCGTGCTCAAGGACGATGTGCTCGACCTACCACCTAAGAGTTACACCAAGCGCTACTTCAGGCTGACCGAGCGACAGCGCCGCGTGTACGACACACTGAAGCGTGAAACGGTGGCGTTCCTGGAGAACGGCGAGGCCATAGACGGGCAGTTGGCCGTGGTGCGGCTGACGCGGTTCAGCCAGATCACCAGCAACTACGCACCAGTAGACGCCCAGCTGAGCCTGGTACCCGTTAAGAAGGACGACACGCTGCGCACCATCGACGACGAGAACCCACGCATGACTGCACTGTTCGACGTACTAGAGGAGACCGAAGGGCCGTGCATCATATGGGCGCGTTGGGTGCGGGACATCGAAGCGATCGCGGCCAAGCTAGGCAGCCGTTGCGTAGCCTACTACGGCGACGTGAGTGACGACGACCGTGAGGTAGCCAAGAACAAGTTCCAAGCGGGTGCCGTGCAGTTCTTCGTGGGTAACCCGCAGGCAGCTGGCTTCGGGCTCACGCTCACAGCTGCGCACACGGTAGTCTACTACAACAACAGCTTCAACCTAGAGGACCGCCTGCAGAGCGAAGATCGTGCACACCGTGGTGGCCTGCAGCATCCGGTGCTCTACGTGGACATAGTTGCAGAGGATACCGTAGACGACTACATACTTAAGACGCTGCGCAACAACTTGGAAGTAGCTGCCGTGGTGAACGGCGACCGCCTGAAGGAGTGGATCTAAATGATGAACCAGTTGGCCAAGCTGGCCGAGGACCAGATCGCGCTGGAGAACAGCGTGCGGTGGATAGAGGAACAGCTCAAGACAAAGAAGGAGAAGTTGCGCCGCCTCACGGAGGAGACGCTGCCCCAGGCCATGGAGGCGCTGGGCCTCCACGAGTTCACGACGGACGCGGGCCTCAAGATACAGGTGCAGCGCAAGGTGCACGCCAGTATCAGCAAGGATCGCACGGTGCTGGCGCTGGACTGGCTGCGGCAGAACGGCCACGGCAAGATGATCCGCAACGAGATAACCGTGTACCCTGACAACGGCGAGCAGATCGCCGTTGTCAAGGCTGCGCTGGCCGCGCAGAACTACACGTACGAGGAAGGCAGCAGCGTGCACAGCAGCACGCTGGCAGCCTGGGCGAGAGAGATGTTGGCCGACGGCAAGGAGTTTCCGCACGATCTGTTCGGTATCTTCGTGCGCCGCGTCAGCAAGGTTGAGACACTAACTTAGGAGGCGAGATGCGATGAGCGAACTAGAGAAGCGGCCGGACAACGCGGTGGCGGCACCGCTGGACTACGGCCAACACTACAACCAAGGGTTCGACAACCAGACGAAGGACGATCTGGTCATGCCGTTCCTCACCGTCCTGCAGGGCGGTGAGAAGGGCATGGACGACGTGCCTGCAGCGAAACCCGGCCTGCTCTTCAACACGGTGACGCGCGAGCTGTACGAGAGCGTACTGTTCGTGCCCGCCATCACGGAACGCTGGTTCAACGAGTGGATCCCGCGCAAGCAGGGCGGCGGTTTCGTGGGACGGCACCGCCCTGAGGCGCCGGAGGTCGTGGCGGCCATGGAGGCCAGCACCGAGTTCGGTAAGTACAAGCTGCCGAACGGCAACGAGCTCGCGGAGACGTTCAACCTGTACGGCAGCCTGTGCGACGCCGAGCAGGCCCTGGGCTTCTGCCTGATGTCCTTCACCAGCACCAAGATCAAGGTGTACAAGGCCATGAACACCCGCATGCAGATGCTGCAGGTGCCCAGTGGCGACGGGCGCAAGCGGACACCGCCGATGTTCGCGCACGTGTTGCGCGTGGGCACCGTGGCGGAGACCAACGCCCTGGGCGAGTACTTCAACTTCACGCTGACAGGTGTGCAGGGCGATCTGATCAACGGCCTCATGGGGCCGGACGACGCACGCTTCAAGGCGGGGCTGGAGTGCTACACCCTGGTGCGCAGCGGCAAGGTCAAGGTGGCCGACCCGACGGCGGAGAAGGAAGTGCCGTTCTAGTGAACAGCTTCTCTCCGCAACAGGACAAGGCACTGCTCGCGGTGGAGACGTGGTACGGCGGACCCGAACAGCTGTACAAGCTGTCCGGGTTCGCCGGTACCGGCAAGACCACGTTGGCTCAGCACTTCGGCAAGGGGCGGCACACGTACTACGCGGCGTTCACCGGCAAGGCGGCCAGCGTCATGCGCAGCAAGGGCTGCACCAACGCCACCACGCTACACAGCCTGATCTACGTACCCAAGAGCAAGAGCGGCCAGCGGCTGGAGGAACTACAGAAGCAGCTGGAAGTGATGCTGAGCCAGGCGGACGTGAGCGCGCCAGATCTGGCGAAGCTGCGCACCGCGATAGACCTGGAGAAGGAGAACTTGCGCAAGCCCAGCTTCAGTT